>ENA-UOOM01000077-UOOM01000077.1-fermentation-metagenome-genome-assembly--contig:-NODE-77-length-117869-cov-21.222096_pt1 | contig 117869 bp, 101 predicted proteins | sample MGYA00245781_ERZ724031 | MGnify/ENA primary metagenome ERZ724031 (study PRJEB28704, sample SAMN03018317) | fermentation metagenome | biome: anthropogenic terrestrial biome; feature: soil...
TAAGTAATCCAACAGAGATACCAAGTGTATTAAGCAGAAAGCGAAACCAATTTTGTTGGATTTCTCTGGAAATTACTTTTAGATAGTGTTTAATCATAGGTGCAATTATTTAATAATTAGCTCATCAGCATCTCCAAAATTTGCATAACCTGTTGTAATTACCCTTTCGCCCGGTTTGAGACCGTTCGTAATTTCATACTGCACGGGATTTTGTCTACCAACAGTTATGGGTGTGCGGATAGCCTTGTCGCCTGAACTGTTTACTTTATAAATCCACTGTCCGCCGGTAACCTGGAAGAAGTCGCCACGCGGAATTACGATGGCACTGTCGGGCTGGTCGAGCTCCACCTGTAGACGATAGCTCTTGCCGATTCTCAGGTTATAGGGTTTCTTATCGGTAAATACAAGATCGACTCCAAACTGGCGGTCTCTTACTTCAGGTACTACTTTTGATACTTTAAGCGGGTATTTCTCTCCCTGATAGGTTACTGATGCAGGCAGTCCTACCATTACTCTATCAATGTAATACTCACTTAGTTGTGTTCTGATTTTAAAGTTGTCCATCACTTTTATTTCACCAATGTTTTCTGATTGTCTGACCTGCTGACCAAGTGTTACGTTTAAGAAACTTAGCTGACCGCTTATTGGTGCCCTGACAACCATGTTATCCATGCGTTTGCCTGCATGAGTGGAGTTTTTACGTGCTCTTTCCAGGTCGTTGTTCATCAATTCGCGTCTTAGTATGGTTGCTGCACTGTCGTGACGCAATCCTTCCAGTTGGAGTGCAGTGTTTTTGGTTTTATAGATATATTCTTCATGTTGTACATCAAGTTGTGCTTTGCTTTTCACACCCATATTAAATTCTTCTATTCCCAGAGCATAGTCTTTTTCCAGTCTGCTGAGTTCATATTCTGCCTGAAGTGTTTGTTGTTTCAAAAGTAGGGATTTTTGCTCCATTTCAAGCCTTTTCTCCTGATAAAGTATGCGTTGCGATTCCCATTCTGCCTGTTGCTCTTCTATTGTGCGCTCAAGTTCAGGGTTTTGAAGTGTCATAATGGTGTCACCCTGATGAAGCATAGTGCCCTCTTCTGCAACGATTTGTTGGACCATTCCTGATTCAAGTGCATTGAGTTTTATAGTAAGAATGGGCTGAATGATACCCTCCGCATCTACATAATCAAGAAAGGGTGCTTCTGTTACATCGGCAATAACAATCCTTTCGCTGTTTACACGTAATTTACGACCTCCTGAAACTGCAAGAAGTACATACACAAGAAATGCTATAAATGCTGTTCCGCCAAGAATATAGTATTTGTACTTCTGCCAGACGGATCTCTTTGGAAGTGCCTTATCCATAGAGGAGTCACGCGATTCATGAAATGTATCTTTATTGTCCATTTTCAGTTTGAATAATCTTACTATTGTTTTCAAAATCATAGCCTGTGATACTGCGTATGCCGTAGTACAGGCTCCAGTAATTTTGTAGTTCCCTGATATATGCTTGTTGAGAACGATCCTTTTCTTCAACAGCTGAATTAAGGTCGAGTACACTTGATTTGCCAAGCAGATACAGACGGTAGGCCACATTGTTTCTGCGTACGGCACGATCGGCTGTTTTATATGCTATTGCTACTTTATCTGCCTGCAAATTGAACTGTTTTACCATTTTTATTACATTGGCTTCGAAATCTGTTCTTGCCTGTTCCATATCAATTTTCACCTTCTCGAGATTGCTTCTTGCCACTTCTATCTGACCTTTGCCAACGCCCCAGTCGAGTATTGGAATACGTATCCCTAAGCTCACCAATTGCTGATCTAAAGGGTTTCTGTATGAGTCCCTGAAGTTACTGTTGGTTTGAGAAAGGCCGAACTCTGCATATAAATCCGCTTTTAATCCTCGTGATGCTTTTGCTCTTGCAACTGCACTCTCACTTTCGAGTTCGCGGAGTGTATAATATTCTATATCCGGGCTGTTTTCATGAGCATAATATACAGCCTCTTCCACCGGAACCATGAAGTTTGGAATGTTATCACTTACTTGCACTTCAATCTCAATATTATTAGTTATTCCCAGAAAACTTCGAAGATCGAGAATCATATCATCCATCTCGATACGGGCATTCATCATATTTGTTTGCTCAGAGAGATAGTTAATCTCCAGTTGCAGCATTTCGTTTTCTGTGATGGTTCCTATTTCATATCTGCCTTCAGCATATTGATACAACGTATCTGCAGCTGCATAATTATAGGCTGCCGATTGCCAGCTGTTTTGTGCCAGAGCCAGCTGATGAAATTTCATAGCTGCCGTGGCTGCTACAAGTTCTTGTGTTTCGGTGTAAGCTTTTTGGGCTTGTGAATATCGTATAGGTTCTATTTCTTTATTCCATTTAAGGTAATTGTAACCCAGGAGATTTTGTGAGTAACCGATTACTACAGGTGTTGATTTATAGGACAGTGTATTATCTGTAAACAGATCGAGTCGCTGCAGTCCTGTTCTCATATATATACTGCCTCCAAGGAGTGGGATGTTTTGGTTTATGGTAATAGCTCCATCATTCAGAAGTTGATTACGGTGAACAAAACTATCACTTCCATCGGGCAGGGTTACTGAGCTGATTGAGCGATTTAACGTGGAATATGTGTTAAGCGTTACACTGGGCAGATAATTAGCTTTGTGTGAGCGCCAGTTCCAGTAGGATGCACGGTATTGATGCCGAGCGGCGACTGCTTGTGGCGATTGATTTCGGGCTAGCGCGACCGCTTCGTCCAGGGTAAGACGAAGCGTGTCTTGCGCTATGGATTGCCCTATTGAAAATGAAAATAAAAATAAAACTATAATTTGTTTCATTATAAATAGATTCCTACTTTGACATAAACAAAGTGTGTGCCAAATAGGTATATACTTGATATATAGCTATATTGAGGAATTGGAAATTTGAATTACTGTTCGTTTCCGCACAAAAGAAGTTCGTTTTCGCACATACATTCAATAGTTATTTTACATATCTTTGAAAAACTGTTTAAACAGACAGGATATTTCAAAGTTGAAGTTTGGATGTTTCTGGAAAATAATCAAGAATAATAATCTTCATTTAATGCAAAAGCAAGGCAAAATATTAATAGTTGATGATAACGAGGACATACTTTTCGCACTGAATTTGCTGTTGCAACCTTTTGTGGAAAAGGTGAAAGTAACATCCAAGCCTGAGCGGATTGAGCATTTTATGCAGACTTTTGAGCCAGATGTGATCCTGCTGGATATGAACTTCAACAAAGATGCAGACAGCGGCTTGGAGGGCTTTAATTGGCTTAAAAAGATAAAGAAGGCTGATCCTGATATGGTGGTTATCTTTATTACGGCTTATGCGGATATGGAAAAGGCTGTTCAGGCGATTAAGGCGGGAGCAACTGATTTTATTCCTAAACCATGGGAGAGGGAGAAATTACTGGCTACAATTTCTTCTGCTGTTGAACTTAGAAATAGTCGCAAGGAGGTCACTAATCTTAAACAAAAAGTGGCGGCGCTTGAGAGCAATCGTGCTTATCCTGAAATAATAGGTGAGAGTGAAGCTATACAGTCGCTTTTTGAAACGGTTGAGAAGTTAAAAGATACTGATGCTAATATACTTATACTTGGCGAAAACGGCACAGGCAAAGATCTGTTTGCCAATCTTCTGTATCAGACTTCACCGCGTACAGGAAAGCCTTTTGTTCATATTGATCTCGGGAGTATTCCTGAACAATTGTTTGAAAGCGAACTATTTGGTCACGAGAAAGGTGCTTTTACTGATGCCAGGAATGAGAAACCGGGCAGGTTTGAAATTGCTGCCGGGGGAACTCTTTTTCTCGATGAGATTGGTAATTTATCACCTGCAATGCAGGCAAAATTGTTGAGTGCTATTGAAAAGCAGCAAATTATAAGATTGGGATCTACTAAACCTGTATCAATTAACGTACGATTGATTTGCGCAACTAATGCTGACATTCATAAGATGGTTGCAACTGGTGATTTTCGTCAGGATCTTCTTTATCGGATAAATACAGTTGAACTTCATATTCCTCCGCTCAGAGAAAGGAAAGGTGATATTGAGCTTCTTGCTGATTTTTTTCTTGACAGGTATAAAAAGAAATATAAGAAAGATATCAGAAATATATCTTCGTCTGCAATCAAAAAGCTGAATGAATATTCGTGGCCGGGAAATGTTCGTGAGCTGCAACATGCAATAGAAAGGGCAGTAATTTTATCATCCGGGTTCACTCTTACATCTGACGATTTTATTTTGAAGCCACCTCCTTCAAGGAAGCTTAAGGAGGCTAATCTTAATCTGGAGCAGCTTGAAATGAAAGCAATTGAAAATGCATTGATTAAAGCCGAAGGTAATATGAATCATGCAGCCGAATTGCTTGGGATATCGAGGTTTACTCTTTACAGGAAGATAGAAAAGTATGGTCTATAAATGAAGATCAAATCCAAACATATATTCTTTTTGAAAATAGCGGTAATAGTATTGTTATCATTAGGCGGCGCTTGGCTATTCTGGAATGGTTTTTATTTTTCTACTCTTTTTATTTTAATTGGAATTGTTGCTATTGCTGTTTCTCTTTATTATGATCGTAAAAAGCTGATTGAGAGGATGGGTCGTATGATTGGAGGGATAAGAAATGCTGATTATACTACACATTTCAATACTTATCATTCTAATGATGAGCTCGACAGATTAATGGAGGAGATGAACGAGGCTTTGGAGATGTTTAGAACACGAACTCAAGATTCCATGGTGGAGGAGGCTGAGAATAAGGCTTGGCAGAAACTTATCAGTGTACTTACTCATGAAATTATGAACAGTATAGCACCAATTATATCTCTTTCTGAAACGCTTGCTGAGCGTGAAGTTGACAAGGAAAATGAGACTGAGGAGTACAAAATAATGAAACAGGCTTTGGAAACCATCCACAGGCGAAGTAGGGGATTGCTTTCATTTGTAGAGAATTATCGTAAACTTACCCGGCTACCGCAGCCTACATTACAGCCTATAGCTCTAAAACCGATGCTGACTTCACTACAACAACTTACTTCACCAAACGGGATTGATTTTTCTTATGAAGTTTATCCTGAACAATTGATTTTGAATGCTGATAAAGGTATGGTAGAGCAGTTGCTGTTGAATCTTTTGAAGAATGCAATGGAGGCTTGTGAAGGGATAAAAGAACCTAAAATTGAGGTAAGAGCTGAAAAGATTGGTGATAATGTACGAATTACCGTATCTGATAACGGGCAGGGGATATTGCCGGAAGCACAGGATAAAATATTTATTCCTTTCTATTCTACCAAGTCACATGGTTCAGGTATTGGATTAAGTCTATGCCGGCAAATAGTAATTCGTCATCGAGGCAAAATATCTGCAAATTCAGATCATAAAAGCACACACTTCAAGATAGAGCTACCCTTAAGCATCTAATACCTCCTACATTTCAAGTTTTAGCCGCAATTTATTCGATTGGATTTCTTCCTGTTTTATACTATTTTTGTAATAATCTAAGATGACGATAATTATGAAAGAACTTGAGCGGAAGTTATTGGATAGGGATGTTAAACCAACCGCAGTGAGGCTGTTGATATATAAAGCAATGGTTGAGTATCCACAGGCATTTAGCTTGTCGGATCTTGAAGCAGTATTGGAGACAGTTGATAAATCGACAATTTCCAGAACAATCACATTGTTTCATGATCATCTTGTAATTCACAGTATAGATGACGGTTCCGGCTCAATGAAATACTCGGTATGTAATGATGATTGTCAGTGTACATTAAATGAACTGCATGTACATTTTCGGTTGCGGGTTATTCAACTTAACTTTGCCGTGTAAAAATTGATTATTATATGGCACAAGATCCCGTTAAAAGTACAGAAGTTAATAGCAATAAAGATGCTGGGTGTGGTTGTGGAGAAATCAATACAAAGTCTTCAAAGAGCGAATCGGTATGGAAAACTTACATGCCGATAACAATAACAGTTGTCATTTTTCTTGTTGGCATTCTTCTTGATTTTATTAAACCGGCATTCTTTACTGGCAATATACGTCTGATTTGGTATATTGCTGCTTATCTGCCTGTTGCGCTGCCTGCTTTTAAGTATGCAGTAACTGCAATGGCACAAAAAGACTTTTTCAACGAGTTTACATTAATGATAGTTGCCACACTGGGTGCATTTTCAATAGGTGATTATCCTGAAGCTGTTGCCGTTATGCTTTTCTATTCAATCGGTGAGATATTTCAGAATTCGGCTGTATTAAAAGCAAGAAAAAATATTAAATCTTTACTGGATGTCAGACCGGATAGTGCAACTGTTGTAAGAAACGGAGTAACTTCAGTTGTTTCTCCTGAATTAGTTTCCATAGGTGAAATAGTAGAGGTTAAAGCAGGAGAGAAAGTGCCTTTGGACGGTACATTATTATCAACCAAAGGAAGTTTTAATACGTCTGCACTAACTGGCGAAAGTGTTCCAAGAACAATACGTGAGGGCGAGCCGGTATTGGCAGGGATGGTTAATCTTAATAGTGTTGCTGATATCATTGTTGAGAAAAAATATGAGGATAGCTCCCTTGCACGCATACTGGAAATGGTGCAAGAAGCATCGTCACGTAAGTCTAAGACGGAACTTTTCATCCGTAAGTTTGCGCGAATATATACTCCAATTGTGTTTGCACTTGCATTGGCAATAACTGTTATTCCTTCGTTTTTTGTATCGGATTATCATTTTTCCGACTGGCTGTATCGTGCACTAGTGTTTCTGGTAATTTCATGTCCATGCGCATTAGTTATTTCTATTCCCTTAAGTTATTTTGGAGGTATAGGTGCTGCATCACGTAATGGAATTCTGTTTAAAGGGGCAAATTATCTCGACTTGATTGCTAAAGCAAATACTGTGGTGATTGATAAAACCGGTACTCTTACTGAAGGAGTGTTTCATGTACAGAAAATTGAGTCTGTTTATCCTGATAAGGAAAAAATGATTGAATATGCAGTAGCGCTTGAATCGAAATCAAATCATCCGATAGCTAAAGCCATTTTAGAATACTTTCCCAATATTGTTACATCTGACAATAATATAGAGAAAGTGGAAGAGATTGCAGGACATGGTATGAAGGGTTTGGTAAACGGACGGGAGGTACTTGCCGGAAATTCTAAGTTGATGATACTTCACGATATTAAATACGATCACAAAATAGATGATATTAGGGAAACGGTTGTCGCAGTTGCCATCGACAAAGAATATTCAGGTTATTTCGTGATTTCGGATAAAACGAAAGAAGACTCTTTGAATTCAATTCAGCGACTAAAAAAATTAGGCATACAAACCATAATGATGTTGAGCGGTGATAAAACGTCAATTGTTGAGGATGTAGCTGAAAAGCTTAATATCGACCTCGCTTATGGTGATTTATTGCCTGAAGATAAAGTCAATCATATTGAGATGTTAAAGAAAGATTCGGATATCTTTGTTGTTTTTGTTGGTGACGGAATTAATGATGCACCGGCATTGGCTATTAGTGATGTGGGGATTGCCATGGGTGGTATGGGTTCGGATGCTGCAATTGAGATAGCAGATGTTGTGATTCAGACCGACCAGCCATCAAAGATTGCTACTGCTATACAGATAGCTCGTTCTACTCGTGCAATAGTTATTCAGAATATTGTGTTTGCCCTGGGTGTAAAGTTTCTTGTAATGTTATTAGGAGCTTTGGGCATAGCTTCGATGTGGGAAGCAGTGTTTGCCGATGTGGGCGTTTCACTGATTGCTATACTCAACTCAATCAGGATATTAAGGAAAGAATTTTAATAATCCGAATAAGCTTCAAACCAACCTCATTACTCTGTCAACAGCATCATCAACCTGAGCAATCGACTCCAGACCTAATGTCATGCAGTGGGTATTGCCTTTTGTAAGGGCATATTTGATTGATTGCTCTCTTTCATCATCTTTTACATGTCGTCCCTCCCCAAATATTTTCATTCCAATCACACCTATCCCTTTTTCTTTGGCTTTCCCAAGGAGTTCACTCACCGCATCTGGAGTATTATCCATGTTACTTTGGAAAGGATTGATTCGGGCTAAAATAATATCTACCCAGGGGTTGTCTACTGCTTCAACCATTGCTTCCCAATTGTGACAGGAGACGCCAACAGCCTTAACAATTCCATCCTCTTTTGCTTTTGATAATCCCTCCATGTAATGTTTACGATTGTTGCTCCACCCTGGTTTTGTAAGGCAGTGCATCAGTAATATATCAATGTAATCAGTGTCCATCTCTGTACGATAACGGTCGAGTGTTTCCCGAACATCTGCAATATTTTCAGAACCATCTTCGTGTGTCCATATTTTTGTGAGGAGGGTAATCTTTTCGCGTGGCATAGTTTTTATCGCATGTCCTACATAAGGGTGGGAGCCGTAAGAATCGGCCATATCGAAGAATGTGATGCCTCTGTCGTAGGCATGATTTGCCATTGCAGCAAATTTATCCATGCCTAACCTAGTTTGATTGGATGCCTTGGAGCCTCCTATTGTGCCTGTGCCTAATGCTATACGGGAAACAGTGAGTCCGCTGTTACCCAACTTAACTTTATCTACTTTGATTTCGGGCCTTAGGTCTATATTGAATGAGCCTTGTCCGGCAACGGTGAGACCGGCAAAACCTGCTAATCCGGTGTGAATAAAACTACGGCGAGATATTTTTTTCATCGATTTACAGATTTTCTATTGTTATTATTTTAACGAGAATATCAAAAGTAGAAAATAAATTCAATAAATCAAGTAGTTGGGTTGAGAAAATTCTCCATTTACCTACGAAGGTAAAAACTATGTAGTCTATTTCTATATCTTAAGTGCCTTTTTGAGTGGTATTATGGTTTAGCTTAGCTGTTTATCACCCCGTCTTAAAGAGTACTTCAACCTGAATTTGGTCTTACCTTGCTCTGTTTTAAAAGGAGATTATAAGGACGAGGTAAGAGGAATGTAAGGGTAAAGTAAGGCTATTGTAAAAGTAATGTTATTGGATTGGCTGTCACATTCTGAAGAACATGATCAAATAATACTATTTTGCAATTTGCTTATTTCTTTTAGAATATCAACCCAGCCAACACTATCGAATATTTTCTTAAATTTGTAACTTTATATCAACAAACACACTAATTATGCCTAATTTTTCTATTGACAATCTTATTGCGGATTTTTCGGTTGATAACCTTATAGCTTTTTTTAGAAGTAAAATTTCAAGCTTTAACGTCAAAAGTGAAGATTTGAGTTATATGTTTGATGAAAGTAAGTTCGAAAAATACATTTCCATTGACAAAATAGGCGACGCAACCATCGACTCGGATGAACTGATAATCATTTGTTCAAAAACATTAGAGCCTATAACTGAAACAACAGGTAAAAAACGGCAATACGATATAGCTAAAAAAGTATTAAAACAAGAAGTAAAAGATGCAGCTTTTTTTATCTTTTATGATGATGAAGGCAATTTCAGGTTCAGCTTTGTAAGAGCCAATTATTTAGGAAACAGAAGAGATTTTACAGACTTTAAAAGATATACTTATTTTGTTAGTCCTGCACTTACAAACAATACTTTTAAAAGGCAGATAGAAAACTGCAATTTCAACACTTTAGATGAAATAATTGAGGCTTTTAGTGTTGAGCCTCTTAATAAACAATTTTATCAAGAAATTGCAAAAGCATTCTATACGCTGATAGGTGGTACAGTGAAGAAAAATAACAGAAACATAGAGTACGAAAATTTAATACAACTGCCTTCAACACCAATCAATTCCAATCGGAGAGTTTATCAGGAGTTTGGGGTTAGATTGATTGGGCGTATAATTTTCTGCTGGTTCTTGAAAAACAAAAAATCCGAAAACGGAATACCGTTAGTACCGGAATCTTGGCTATCATCGAAGGCGGTTGAAAAAATCATAGAAGAGCAAAATGATTACTATCACAGTGTTTTGGAAAAGCTTTTCTTCCTTGTGTTAAACAGAAAAGTTTCTGAAAGGAGTGATTATTTATTGCCGGATGAACATGACCTAATACCGTTCTTAAACGGAGGGTTGTTCGACCCACATATAAATGATTTCTTTATTGCAGATCAACCGAATTATGCGCTTGAAATTCCAAACAAATGGTTTTTGGAGCTATTTGAGGTGTTGGAGCAGTTTAATTTCACGATTGACGAAAACAGCATATTCGATGCCGAAGTAAGTATTGACCCCGAAATGCTAGGAACAATTTTTGAAAATCTGTTGGCTGAAATCGACCCGGATACAGAGAAAAGTGCACGTAATGCTACCGGTAGTTTCTATACGCCGCGCGAAATTGTCGACTATATGGTAGAGCAATCGCTTATTCAATATCTAAAAACTAATACCGGTATTACCGACAACGACTCATTGACGCAACTATTCAAAGAAGGAGGAGAAAATAAGTTCGATAATGAGGATACTGAAACCATTCTGAAAGCTATTAGCAAGGTGAAAATTCTTGACCCGGCTTGTGGTTCCGGTGCGTTTCCAATGGGAGCTGTAAGTAAAATTATATTGGCGCTAAAAAAACTTGACCCCGGCGCCAAGTGGTGGCGAGAACAGCAAGTGAGCGCAGTTCCAAATGCTATCGCTCGTAAAAAGTTAAAAGATAAACTCGATGCAGCCACCAGCGACTATGCACGTAAATTGGGTGTGATTCAAAATTCTATTTATGGCGTGGATATACAGCCCATTGCCGCCGAAATCTCTAAGCTTCGCAGTTTTCTTTCATTGGTTATTGATGAGAATATTGATGACAAAGCAGTAAACAGAGGTATAGAACCCTTGCCAAACTTGGAGTTTAAATTTGTAACTGCTAATACGCTGATTGATCTTGCAGAAAAGGTTGAACTTAAAGATCAAACTCGAATAGACTTCGGAGATACAGAATCTCTGCAAGTGAAACTACAAGAAATACGAAACAGTTATTTACAAGCCTATGGCGAAGACAAAGAAACACTAAAAAAAGAGTTTAAAGATACACAGAATGAAATTTTCAATCATGAAGTATCCGGAAGCGGAGGAGCGTTAAATAAACGAGCTATGCAACTTGCGTCTTGGAACCCGTTTGGTAATGAAAGTAATGAGTGGTTTAATCCACAATGGATGTTTGGTGTAGATAAATTTGATATTGTTATAGGGAATCCACCTTATAGACAGGTTTTAAAAGGAACATATGACAAAAATCTATTCCCATACTCTGAAGGCAAAGATAAAGGAAAGCAAAATCTATATAAACTTTTTGTTGAACATTCTTACAACCTTTTGAAAGAAAATGGTATTGCTACAATGATCGTACAGAGCAGTTTGATGTGTGATTTGTCGTCGACTCACACTCGAGCATTGTTGTTAAATAGAACGACAATTAAAGAGTTTGTAGAATTCCCAAAAGCTGCAAGTGATAGTAGAAATCAAGTTTTTTCTAATGTTTTACAAGGGACATGCATATATATGTTTGTAAAGGTCAATCCAGATACAAATCATTACTTTGAAATTTCAATTAACAATGACAAAAACACAATTTTTAATTTAGTTAAAGAACCTATACAACAGAGCTATATAAATAAACTGTATCCTGAAACATATTATATTCCACTTATAAAAAAAGGAGAGGCTGAAATTTTATATAAACTAAGAAGTGAGGGTTGCACTTTTAAAGAATATATTGAAAGCTTAAGTCAGGGAGACTTAAACCTGACTTCAAATTCACAACACTATGGAACTGAGAAAACAGAAGTCAAGTTATACCGTGGCAAAAACATACATAAGTACAAATTACTTACAGAAGTTGATGAATATATATCAATTCATTTTAAAGCAGATGTTGTATCTGAAAATATGAATAATGAATATATAGTGCTACAAGAAATAACCGGAACGACTGATAAATTTAGAATCCATGCTACATTAACAATAGGAGGCGAAAAATATTTATTTGGACATACTGCAAACAAAATTAAGCTTCAAAACCCTAAACACAACAAATTAATTTTAGGTATTTTAAATTCAAAACTACTAGATTGGTTTTTCAGGAAAACGTCAACAAATAATCATGTTATGGGATATGAAATAGAACAATTCCCAATAATAATTCCAAAGTCAAAGAGTTTCTTAAAGACTATAGACAAAATAATATATTTAAAACAAGAAAATTCTGACACTGATGATTTGGAGCAAGAGGTCAATAACTTCGTTTTCAAACTTTATAATTTATCCTACCAAGAAGTAAAACTTATTGACCCCGAATTCCCATTAACTGAAACAGAATACGAAAATTTCAGCATAGATGAGCAATAATTTTATAACTAATAACGGTGAAAGCATTTCACTGAAGAAGCGATTGGAAAAATTGATTTCCGCGAGTCAAGAATTAAAGTTTTTAGTAGGTTTTTTCTACTTTTCCGGTTGGCAGGAAATTTATAAAAACCTGCAAAAGAATGAAACTGTTACTTTAAAAGTATTAGTTGGCTTGCAAGTTGATAAATACTTAAGTGGTATTGTTGAGCATGGTCAACAAGATACAACTTTAAGTCGCGAAGAGTATTTTGCCCAATTTATGTCGTCACTGGGAAACGCAATAAACAATGCTGAAATGGATAATGAAGAGTTTTTCAACCAAGTGGATTTCTTCGTAAAGCTATTGGAAGAAAAACGACTGATAATTCGCAAAACACTTGACCCAAATCATGCCAAACTTTATTTGTTTCATTTAGAAAATCAGTATCAGGACTTGTTCAATGTGAAAGGAGAGTTTATTACCGGAAGCAGCAACTTGACAAAAGCAGGGCTGCAGAGACAGGATGAATTCAATGTTGAAATAAGGGATTATGGGTTCTTATCTGCCGAGAAATATTTCGATGAGTTATGGGAAAAGTCAATTCCCATAACCGAAGCACCCAATGGTACAAAAATTATTATTGATACTATCCGCAATAAAAGTCAAGCAGCATACATTACACCTTATGAAGCTTACGCGCTTATCCTTAAGACCTACATCGAACTTCAAGATGTAAAAAAGATAAATGACTCTGTTATTCGTTTGTTGGATGAGAATGGGTTCGAGAAGTATAAATATCAATTAGACGCTGTAAGTCAGGCATTAAGCGTAATAGATACGTATAACGGCGTTATTATTGCCGATGTTGTGGGTTTGGGTAAATCAGTGATAGCATCGCTTATCGCCAGTCAATTGGGAAGGCGAGGACTAATTATCTGTCCTCCGGGTTTGATTGGAAACAAAAAAGCAAATACCGGCTGGTGGGAATATTGGAACAGGTTTAAACTGTATAACTGGGATATAGAAAGCTCAGGAAATCTTGAAGCGCTTGCAGAGAGTATCCAACACAACAAGTTGAACTACGAAGTTGTAATTGTTGATGAAGTACATAAGTTCAGAAATCAAGATACAGCCGCTTACGAAGCCTTAATGGATATTTGCAGAGGCAAAAAGGTTATTTTGCTTACCGCCACACCGTTTAACAACTCGCCTGCCGATATTTTTTCTCTACTCAAGTTGTTTATCGTGCCTGGTGCTTCGGGTATAACCATTGAACCAGACTTAGAAGGCAGATTCAATGCATATAACTATAGATTCAGGAGGTTATCGAATATCTTTAAAAACAACAATTCCCCTAAAAGAGAAAACAAAGAAAGAGCAGAAAGAGATTACACGCAAATGTTTGGACTGCCTTTGCCTATTAACATTCAAATAGTAAAGGATAATGCTGCGGAAATGGCAAAAAGCATTAAAAATGTTATTACTCCTGTTGTCATCCGTCGCAATAGACTGGACTTGAAATTTGACTTTGAATATAAGAAGGAAATTAAAAATTTATCGGAAGTTGATGATCCGAAAGAACAGTTCTTTGAATTATCTCCGGCACAGTTAAACTTTTATGATAGAATAATTCAAAACTACTTTGTAGAAGATGGTCGTTTCAAAGGAGCAATATATAAACCGTTTGAATACGAGCATGTACCTAAAAAAAGTGATAAACTGAGCGAAGAAGACAATAGAACATTTCTGCAGCAACGAAACTTGCACGACTTTATGCGCAGATTGCTGGTAAAGCGATTTGAAAGTTCTTTCGGAGCTTTTGAAAAAAGTATCCAACGTTTTTTGAAAACCAATAGAATGGTCTTGTCTTTCATCGAAAAATCAGGCAAGTATGTTCTGGATAGGAAAGTTATTGAGAACATTTATAATGACGATGAAAATGCAGATGATTTCACGCTCGAAGCTATAAAGGAAGCGTTGGAAGAGTTTGAACGAAATGCGGTAAACAAAACACAACCCAAACACACGAAAATATACAATACCAATGATTTTCACTTCAAAGAACAATTCTTTGCAGACATTAAAAATGATATTAAGCTTTTTGAAGAGATTGAAGCAGAAATAAAAGAGCTAAACTTGATTGACGAAGATCCTAAAAGAAAAGCTGTATTAAATTCTATAAAAGAAGCTTTATCGAATGAGAATCGACCTAAAAGGAAAGTCATACTTTTTACGGAATATACTGATACTGTGAGGCATTTAAAGAAATATTTCGAGAAAGAATTATTGGGTAGGGTAGTTTTTTGTGATGGGGACTTACCCAAAAAGTTAGCGCTTGAATTAGAAACTAATTTTAATACAAAATCAAAAGTAGTAGCGGACGATTATGATGTTCTGGTTACAAGTGATAAGCTATCTGAGGGCTTCAACTTAAATAGGGCAGGTTTAATCATTAATTATGATATCCCTTGGAATCCCACACGGGTAATTCAACGTGTAGGGCGAATCAATCGTATGAGCGAAAAGATCTTCGACCATTTGTATATTTATAACTTTTTCCCAACAGAGCAAGGTTCTAATATTGTAAAAAGCCGAGAAATTGCCCAACAGAAAATGTTTTTAATTCATAATGCGCTGGGAGAAGACGCCAAAATTTTCGATATTGATGAAGAACCAACACCAAGCGGATTATTTCAAAAGATGAGCAAAAATCCGGAAGATGACGATGAGCTCAGTACTTCAACAATTATCAGAAACGAATACAATCATATATTAACAAAGCATCCCGAAATTATTGAAAGAATATCCCAACTTCCAAACAGGACTAAAACGGCTAAATCGTTTGATGAAAACAATGTAGCAGTTTTACGCAAAAAGGGGATGGCGTTATTTTCTGTTGTTCATCAATATGAAGAGGGAAAACCGGTTGAAAAAACATTTGACGATTTATTGAAAAATGTTCAGTGTGGTTTTGAAGAAGAAAGGTTAGTACTCACATCAGATTTTTGGAAATCATATACCGAAATAAAAGAGTTTACGCCGAAAGAAGGTACTTCAACTACCGATGCATCATTGGAAACACAAGCTAACATTGCTTTAAAATCATTACTAAAAAGCAAAAGAGACGATTTAGACCAAGGACTTGTTTCATTTATCGACATTCTTTTGAAAGATATCAGAAAATACAAAACATTACCCAAATACACGCTACGCCAACTAAAACTACCTGATGGGAAGAACGGAATGGAAGAATTGATAACAAACATCAACCTGTTAAGAAGAAAGCTTGGTGACGATTACTTAGATATTATTCTCAATCGCGCTCAAAAAATTGAGGATGATGTTATTGTTGCGGTAGCAAATTATAAGAAACAGAATTGACGTATAAAAGCTTATTAGATGGTAAGACAAAGCAGTGTTGATAGATATGAAGAAGAAGTTCGAGTAGGTATTCAAGAGTTTTTTGATCTATGTTGGAGAAAGATGGTACATGTAAGCGATCTTTTGCTTTGCCAACAAAATGGTTTTATTCTTTATGACGGTTCGGCTTGTGTAGGATTAGGCGAGGAAGGATTAAATAGTATGCATATAATAAATTCTATATCTTATAAAGGTATAGGAGAAATAACAGATGATGACGACTATTTTGCAAAAAATGGTAATAAATTTCATATTGGGGGTTCTCAATTTGAAAAAGGAATTTATCAGCAAAAATCTACATATTTAAATGTTTGGGAGAATGGATTTTTCTTGAGGGTTTTTACCCAGTTAGTGAATATTCTCAATGGATGTGATTACGATTGGTATTTAGACATAAGCAAATTGCCGTCCAATGGTAAGAGCAAACACATAAGGGAACAAATTATTAAAAGACTTAATCTTGCTCCAATGTTTCAACAAGTGGTGAGGACTGCCTATGTTGCCCAGATTCGCAATGCAATTGCACATTCTCAATACCATTGTGTCCAGGGAGGCATTTTATATGACAATTTTAAGAGTGATAAGTATGCAACGCTACAAGGCTTGACTTTTGATGACTGGGAGAAAAAGTACATATATTCATATTTCATTTTCATAGGACTTTTTCAAACACTAATACAAATAAAGGATGAGTTTTATTTACCTACATCAAAAACAACTTTATCGAAAGGAATTCCAATTAAAGTACCCAATAAAGATAAAGGATTTTATCAAACATACTTGTATCCAAATGAAAAAGGTGATATTTGGAGATTTGTAAGGGTTTAAATTAGAATATAATTATTAGTTTTTAATAAGTTAAACAAGCAATGTAACGTTGATCTTGAATATGATTTAACATGACGAGTGTTGAAGATCCTTTTTAACTATGGTCTTAGATTTTACTTGGGATAAAATCAAAAACTAGTTAAAGGTAGGGAAACATTAGAGACTGATCTACTTCATTTATAAAACTATGCATTGAAAGAGCGGAGCAAAAATGATGATATCTGTTATGTGACAGCTCGGAATTTTATCTCTCATTTTATGCAATTGGGGGAATATTTTAAGTCTCAAAGTTCACAAATAAAAGGAACAGAAATAGAGAAATTATCAGACCTTTGGGAATTGAAGTTGCGTAATTATGATAAGACTTATTAATATATATTAGATAAACAGAATGAGAAGCTCATAGAAGATATGGGAGTTGTTAGTGCCTTTGTTGATAAAAGCAATAAAGTGTTATCCACAACAAAAAAGCACTTACCAAAATCTCGATAAGTGCTTTAATTTTGTGGGCGATGACGGATTCGAACCGCCGACATCCTGCTTGTAAGGCAGGCGCTCTGAACCAGCTGAGCTAATCGCCCTTTTTTTAATATTTACTCTTCTTAATTTCTCATCTCTATGAGTAGTTGTTTTCCTGAAAAGCGATGCAAAGATAGACTCTTTTTTGAATGCAACAAAATATTTTCAAATATTTTTATCAAAATTTTTATGACTCTATTATTATCACTATTTTTGTAACATCAAAAGAGGTATATAATATAATGAACTTAAACCGACTGACAGCTATTTCACCGATTGACGGAAGATACAGAGATAAAACAGAAATTCTTTTTCCGTTTTTTTCTGAGTATGCTCTAATAAAATACCGTGTACAGGTAGAAATCGAATATTTTATTGCTCTCTGCGAAGCGGGTATTAACTCTCTGCAGAATGTTGATGAGAATCAGTTTGATCTGCTAAGAGATATTTACAAAGGATTCGATGAGGATGATGCTCAAGATATTAAAGAGATTGAGAAGATCACTAACCACGATGTGAAGGCTGTGGAGTATTTCCTGAAAGAGAAATTTGATAAATTACACCTTTCTGAACAGAAGGAATTTATTCATTTTGGGCTTACTTCCCAGGATATAAATAATACTGCAACTCCTATGATGTGGCGCGATGCACTGGAGATTGTATATATTGCAGAAATGGAGGCGTTGATATCATTGATTGATACTAAAGCTGATGAGTGGAAAGATATTCCTATGTTAGCCAGAACTCACGGTCAGCCTGCCTCACCAACACGCTTAGGAAAGGAAATGAAAGTGTTTTCATACAGGTTGTCAAACCAGTTGGAGGTGCTGAAACATATTCCCGCGAAAGCGAAATTTGGAGGTGCTACAGGTAATTTCAATGCACATAATGTGGCTTATCCTGAAATTGACTGGAAACAGTTCGGTAACGAATTTTTATTTGAAAAGCTCAACCTGAGAAGAGAGGAGTATACTACTCAGATATCGAACTATGACGCTTTTGCTGCATCGTTTGATGCTATGAAGCGTATTAATACAATTCTTATTGACTTTAACAGGGATGTATGGCAATATATCTCTATGGAGTACTTCAAACAGAAGATTAAGGAGGGTGAAGTGGGCTCATCTGCTATGCCACATAAGGTAAATCCTATTGATTTTGAAAATGCAGAGGGTAATCTTGGGATTGCTAATGCATTACTTGAACATCTGTCTGCCAAACTACCTGTTTCAAGGTTGCAGCGTGATTTAACGGACTCAACTGTTATACGCAATATTGGTGTACCGATGGCACATGAATTAATTGCAATAAAAAGTACAACAAAAGGACTTCATAAATTGTTATTAAACAAAGATGCAATAGAAAAAGATCTGGAAAATAATTGGGCAGTGGTTGCCGAAGGAATACAGACAATACTGAGGCGCGAAGGTTATCCTAAACCTTATGAAGCTTTAAAAGAACTTACTCGTACTAACAAACATATAACTAAAGATAGCATAGCTGAATTTATAGATAAACTGGATGTAAATGACAGCGTAAAGAAGGAGCTAAAAGCGATTACACCTCAATCCTATACTGGGATATAAAAGAACTATTATTTATTGAATGTAATGTAAATACAAATTAAGGAAAATCCAATGCCGGTTGTTCCGTTACATGATGGCCGGTCCTGTTTTATGTAAAATTAAAAAACCGTGAGGTTTCATTATTAAGACAAAACAAAATGCAACAATGACAACAAACAACGAAGAATCGCGCCCAAAAAGAAGTTTTTACAGCGCGCACAATGAGAGACACGCTTCCCCTAACAGAAACAGCCAGGGAAATGAGCGAAGAACACAGCAAGAAGGTTATCACTCTGATAGATCATATAATCAAAACAGAGGAGAGCGTTCTCAGGGTAGTTCATACAGTGAAAATGAAAGTGGCGCAAGAAAAAGACGCCCGAGAGTTGGTGAAAGGGTACAGTCACAACAACGCGGACCAAGTGGCGGCGGTTATGGCAACCGTAGCTGGGGTAATCAATCTCAGAGTTCAAATTATAAAACTACTTCAGGAGGCAAAAAGCTTAAAAAGAAAAAACCGTTTAAGCAGATTAAATATAAGGAGAATACTGATCCAAATGCTCCTATTCGTCTTAATAAATATCTTGCAAATGCAGGTATTTGCTCACGACGCGAAGCAGATGAATTTATACAGGCAGGCGTGGTAACTGTGAATGGTGTAGAAATTACCGAACTTGGAACAAAGATTGCACGTGCAGATGAGGTTAGGTTTAATAACCAGCCAGTACAACTTGAAAGCAAAGTTTACGTTTTGCTGAATAAGCCGAAAGGTTTTGTAACTACAACTGATGACCCTGAGAACCGTAAAACGGTTATGGAGTTAGTGAAAAGTGCAGCAACTGAAAGGATATATCCGGTGGGAAGGCTTGATAGGGCCACAACTGGTGTGCTTTTACTTACTAATGATGGCGACCTGGCTTCTAAATTAACACATCCTAAGTACGAAAAGAGAAAAATCTATCAGGTATGGCTGGATAAACCGGTTGCAATGGAGCATATGCAAGCTTTGGCTGATGGTATAGAGCTTGAGGATGGTGAGATTCATGCTGATGCTATAAGTTATGTGACTGAAGAAGATCTTACTCAGGTAGGTATCGAAATACATTCAGGCAAAAATCGAGTAGTTCGCAGGATGTTTGAGAAACTGGGATATAGAGTTTTGAAACTAGACAGAGTATATTTCGCAGGTTTAACAAAGAAAAAGCTATCACGCGGCAAATGGCGTTATCTTACAGAGCAAGAAGTAAACATGCTCAGAATGGGAGCTTTTGATTAACTATATATAAAACTCAATTGGGATTCTGGTGAATTTATAGCCACAATTCCTAACTAATTAATTAAAATTTGATTTCTGCTACAAAGTGCAGAGATAAAAAATATTTTTGCAAAAAAAAAGTCTCTGTTGGGAGATTAATCGTTGATTATGAAACAGATTAAAAGGACAAAAATTTCGGAAGCATTAAAGCTTAACAGTTTCGGAGAGGAGATAAATGTAAAAGGGTGGGTTCGTACCCGCAGAGGTAATAAAAACGTGGGATTCGTAGCATTGAATGATGGTTCAACGATCAATAACATTCAGATTGTTATAGATATAGCACAGTTTGGTGAAGAGTTTCTGAAGCCAATTACTACAGGTGCATGTATTAATGTGAACGGAAAACTGGTTGAATCGCAGGGTAAGGGACAGACTGTTGAAATTCAGGCAACTGAGGTTGAAATATATGGACCGGCTGATCCTACTACTTATCCATTACAAAAGAAAGGTCATTCACTGGAGTTTTTGCGTGAGATAGCGCATTTACGTCCACGTACAAACACTTTCGGAGCGATCTTTAGGATGCGTCACCACATGTCGTTTGCAATTCATAAATATTTCAACGATAAAGGATTTTACTACTTTCACACTCCAATTATTACAGCTTCTGATGCAGAAGGAGCAGGTTCAATGTTTGAAGTTACTGCCTTGGATTTAAATAATCTTCCACGAAATAACGAGGGAAAGATAGACTACTCTGAGGACTTTTTTGGAATGCAAACTAATTTGACCGTTTCCGGGCAACTCGAAGGAGAGCTTGGAGCAATGGCTTTAGGTGCAATTTATACATTTGGTCCAACATTCCGTGCGGAAAATTCAAACACTCCACGCCACCTTGCAGAGTTCTGGATGATTGAACCTGAAGTTGCCTTCTACGATATCAACGATAATATGGATCTGGCAGAGGATTTTTTGAAATACCTGATTCGTTATGCGCTTGATAATTGCAGGGATGATATTGATTTTCTTGCAAGCATGTATGATAAAGAGTTGGTGGACAGACTGCTTTTTGTTGTAGAAAATGATTTTGTTCGTCTGAGTTATACTGAAGGTGTAAAAATACTTGAGGAGTCGGGACATAAATTTGAATTTCCTGTTTACTGGGGTGCAGACTTGCAGTCTGAACATGAACGTTACCTTGTGGAGAATCATTTTAAACGTCCGGTAATTTTAACTGATTATCCAAAAGAGATAAAATCGTTCTATATGAAACAGAACGAAGATGGAAAAACTGTTCGTGCAATGGATGTGCTTTTTCCTAAGATTGGTGAAATTATAGGTGGTTCGGAACGCGAAGCAGATTATGATAAACTGATGAGTCATGTGCAGAAACTTGGTATGAATACAAAGCCTATCTGGTGGTATTTGGAGACGCGTAAGTTTGGTACTGCTCCTCACTCAGGATTTGGTCTCGGATTTGAGAGACTTATGCTTTTTGTAACGGGAATGACCAATATTCGTGACGTTATACCATTCCCAAGAACGCCTAATAATGCAGAATTTTAATTAGGTATAAAGTTTAAAATTTGTTTGGAATAAAAATTACACTTGTTCCTGTTTTTTAGAATAGGAAAAAGAAAGGATGGATTAAATTATAGATGAAGAATATAAGAAACTTTTGTATCATAGCTCATATTGATCATGGAAAAAGCACTCTTGCAGACCGTTTGCTGGAGTTTACAAAAACAGTTGAAGGTAAGGATTTGCAGTCGCAGGTGCTTGACAGCATGGATCTTGAGCGCGAACGAGGCATTACGATAAAGAGTCACGCTATTCAGATGGACTATGAATACGAAGGTGAGAAATATATATTGAATCTAATTGATACCCCCGGACACGTTGACTTCTCGTACGAAGTTTCACGCTCTATTGCTGCTTGTGAAGGTGCGTTATTAATTGTTGATGCAGCTCAGGGTATTCAGGCTCAGACTATTTCTAATGTCTATATGGCTATTGAACATGATTTAGAGATTATACCGGTAATAAATAAAATTGACCTTGACAGTGCTATGCCTGAAGAGGTAGAAGATCAGATTGTAGAACTTCTGGGTACACCGAGAGAAGAAATCATTCGTGCAAGTGGGAAGACAGGTGTAGGAATAGAAGAGATTTTAAAAGCAATAATTGAGCGGGTTCCTGCTCCACAAGGTGATTCTGAGGCGCCTTTACAGGCATTGATCTTCGATTCGGTATTCAACTCATTTCGTGGAATCATTGCATATTTTAAGATTGTGAATGGAGTAATCAGAAAAGATGATCTGGTGAAATTTATCAACACCGGTAAAGAGTATGAAGCCGATGAGGTGGGTATTCTACGACTAGGAATGGAGCCAAGGAATGAGGTAAGGTGTGGTGATGTGGGATATATTATTTCTGGTATTAAAACTTCGAAAGAGGTTAAGGTAGGGGATACTATCACACATGTTAAACGACCCGCTTCAAAAGCAATTGAAGGCTTTGAAGAGGTAAAACCTATGGTTTTTGCCGGAGTTTATCCGATTGATAGTGAGGATTTTGAAGATCTTAGGTCATCACTTGAAAAACTACAACTTAATGATGCTTCTTTGACTTTTCAACCTGAATCATCCGTAGCTCTTGGTTTTGGTTTCAGATGTGGTTTCCTTGGATTACTCCACATGGAAATTGTTCAGGAACGTCTGGAACGTGAATTTGATATGGACGTTATCACAACGGTACCTAACGTTTCTTATCATGTATATGATAAAAAGGGAACCATGAAAGAGGTGCATAATCCAGGAGGACTGCCTGACGTTACTCTTATTGATAGAATTGAAGAACCATATATTCGTGCATCTGTGATAACATTCACCGATTATATCGGTCCTATAATGACACTTTGTTTAGGTAAAAGAGGTGAACTTATTAAGCAGAACTATATATCAGGCAACCGAATTGAAATTATTTACGATATACCTCTTGGTGAAATCGTAATTGATTTTTATGATAGGCTGAAAAGTATTTCGAAAGGTTATGCATCATTTGATTACCACATGCATGATTACCGCCCATCTAAACTGGTAAAACTGGATATTTTGCTTAACGGTGAACCGGTAGATGCACTTTCCACCCTTACACATTTTGACAATGCCCAAAACTTTGGCCGCAGGATGTGCGAAAAGTTAAAGGAGCTTATTCCACGTCAACAGTTCGATATTGCTATTCAGGCGGCTATTGGAGCTAAAATTGTTGCACGAGAGACAGTAAAAGCTGTTCGAAAAGATGTTACTGCTAAATGTTATGGTGGGGATATCTCACGTAAACGAAAGCTGCTGGAGAAGCAAAAAGAGGGTAAAAAGCGTATGAAGAAAGTTGGAAATGTGGAAGTACCTCAAAAGGCATTTCTTGCTGTATTGAAGCTTGATTAATTGGTTTGTTGATTATTGATTTCACATAAAAACATTATAAAATTAAAGCAAGATGAAAACAAAATTACTATTACTTCTTCTTTTAACGATGGGGTGCTTTATGGCTGCTAATGCACAATATGCAAATGAAACGCCAATTAGTGAAATCGAAGCTGATTATATAAGAGTGTGGTCGGATTCAGGTCCACTGCTAAGTTCAAAAATAACTGTACGCATTGATTGGGGTCATGGTGGACGAACACCTCAGATAGCTGATGAGAGACGTAGACCAATATCTTTTAATGGAATGATTGATGCATTAAACCTTTTAAGCAGAGAGGGTTTTGAACTTGTAGAAATTGTTCGTGACTCAAAAGATGAAACTGAAATATTCTATCTAAAAAGGAAGAATAATTCGCGATCTGAACTAGAATAAAAAAAAGGTACGCCAATCACTTGGAATACCTTCTATCAAAATAATAAATAAAAGTAAAGAGGCTGTACGCTTTAATCGTGTACAGCTTTTTTTGTTTAATTAAAAGCAATGGATTTAGGGTATAGTCCGATTGCAGGAATTTCATATTTCAATTTTCCTTCTTTATTGAAACAGTATACTGTGCCCGGAGTTGCAAAATTGGCCTCCATGATAAAAATATCACCTGAATTTTCATCAACAGCAATGCTGTAAATAAAACCCATTTCTGTATCATCTGTTACGAAATTATCTGTAACAATCTGATCTGTAAGACAGTCGTATACTAAGACGCTATATGAGCTTTCATAATTACCATGGATGATGTAAGCCTTGTTTTCGAATATAACGAACTTATCGGGAGAGCTTATTCCATCGATAATAGTTACTTCTCCATTTGAAGATATTTTTTGAAACATTCCATTATTTTTGCCATATTCTCCAAGTGAAGATAAATATACATTACCACGACTATCTTTTCCTAGATTGGTTGGATTAACTCCAACTTCTATTTCCTTTTCAACTGTAAAATTTGTAATATCAATTATTGAGAGGGTGTTATTATAACCATTTAAATAGTTAAGTCCTCCTGAATTTGCTACAAAAATTTTGTTGTTGCTGATTTCAATTCCATCGGGGTCCATACCAACTTCAACAATGGCATCCTTCTCAAAAGTAACTGTATCAATACGTGTGACTGTATCATCATAAGAAGTTATATAAACTTTGCCTCCATGGGCAGCAATCTGACGAGGTTGTCTGTTTCCTCCATTATCTGATTTCATAGAAATCTGACGAATTGAAATACCTGTTGCAGCATCTACAACTTCAATAGTTTCTGATACATTCATTACTATATATAGTTTTGAACCATATTGCAACATATCGTTACCTACGGCACCTAGTCCACGTTTGTTTACCTCTCGAAAATATTCTTTTATGACATTACCTGTTTCGATATCAAATTTGGCTAAAGTACTGTTGTTTCCATAAAAATCACCTTCGCTAAGTATAAACAATGTTTTATTGTTAGTAGGTTCAGTTTCAATTGGCTTGTCAATATCAGAACAAGAAAAAAATAAAATAGTTGTGATTAATGTAAGTGTCAGAAATAAAAATTTGTTGTTCATAATTGTATTTTTATTGAGTTAGTGTACTAAAAATTATAAGAAATATTCCATCTGTAAGAACGACCCGGCATAGGGTAGTTGAGTATAATCTCATAGTTTTTGCCAGCGATATTCAATGCCTCGAGACTAAAATTTACACTGCCGTTTTTTACTTTAATTCCTTTGGATAATGATACTGAATGGTCAAAATAACCTGCAATACGAAACTCTTTGCTATTATAAGCGTTTGTATACCTATCACCTGACCATATCAGTGTGTAAGCTATATTTAACCATGGTAGTTGAAACAGAGCCCTTGAAGAACCGGAATGCTGTGGGGTATAAGGAATCTGATGATTCCAGGTACTCTTATCTGGATTAGTTTTGTCAACGGCTTGTTGAAAAGAATATGAAACACCGAGTGTAACAGGTCTGTTTTGTGTGATATTTATAGTACTTTCAGCTGAAAAATCAATTCCATTAATGTGGACTTTACCCATATTTAGCATGGTCCATTGATGCAGATTACCACTTGGGTAGGCAATAATTTTATTGTTTACACGGTTATGATAAGCATCAGCAGAAAGTGTTAAGTTGTTGAATAAATTATCTTTAATAGAACTGTTTGAATTGCCGTATGTTATTCCAAAATTGAACTGGTTTGCATCCTCTGGTTTTAGATCACGATATCCAATTGAAGGATAATATAGATCATTGAATGTTGGAAGACGAAAACTGTTCTTATAAAATGCTCTGAATCTTAAGTCCAGATCGTTGAAAGGTTTAGCAGATATACTTATATGGGGAGTTAGTTTTTTTCTGTTTATGGCAGCATTTCCTTTTTTGACCGACTCAAAGGTCTGGGTGTAAAGAAGACTAGAAGTTGCTATGATATGTTCATTTACCCACTTAGCAGCTATTACCGACTGTGATGTTAAACGTGATGGTACAGCAAAATTGCTTCTGTTGGAATGCATGTTTGCATTTGTAATATCAGTCGAAAATGAGAATGAAACATTTTCTAAAGCCCTGTAGAGAGCAGCAATCGACCCATATATTTCATTTTGCGTAAAGATATCTTCAATCTTTCCTTCTTCACCTAGATAAGTTGGATCAAGGTATTTTAGATATCCTCGGTTGTATTTTGCATTTACCTGAATAATCCATTTCCTGGAAAAGGTGTGTTCTAAATTTCCTTGTGTGAAAAATGTATTATCCCACAAACGTTGTTTTGAAAATCCTTCGGTATTATAGAAAATTGTAGCGCCGGGTAGTCCTCTTTCAGATTGATAGTAATATAAACTAATATAACCTTTTGTGTCTTGTGAAAAATCAGCATAAAGTCCTGTTTCTAATCGGAGATTTTTTACATCACTATTTTGGCGTTGTTCAATTGAAGAACTGTCTCTATCGGCATCTCCATAATGAAGGATATATGGATAATTGCCATTTGCCAATGTAAACTCACTACTGAAAGATGCTGAAAACTTATCCGATAATTTTAGGTTTGTATTAAATGAAGGATTAAATAGTCCGAAAGAACCACCTTTGATCGAGAATTTTCCATTATTCTTTTTGTTGTTTTCGAATTTAGGCTCTTTTGAATTAATGCTTAGGCTGGAAGATGAAGCAAATGCTCTTGCCGGAAGAAAAATTCTGTCATTTTGACCACTGTTAAGAGTTATATTTTCAACGTTTTCTATTGAAAAACGTCCAATGTCAATTTGGCCAGACTGCACATCTGACACCGCAATACCATTATAATTAATTCCAGTGTGATTTGCACTAAAACCGCGAACTGATATAGTTTTTAATCCGCCAATTCCTCCATAATCTTTTACAGTTACACCTGAAAAATGTTTTACTGCATCAGAAATTTGTAATGCATTAAGGTTTTGTATAGTATTATTAGACAAAATCTGTAAAGGGGTAGTAGAGCGTATTTTCTTATCTCCGGTTTTCTCAGTAATGACCAGTTCAGGCAAGTAAAGTGAATCAGCAATATTTTGTGACAATAAACAATTAATTGACACTATTGCAGTAAATAAACAAAGTAATTTCAGTTTTAACAAATTCATCTGTACCGAATTAATTTCGGTAAAGCATTTTGAAAAAGAAGCACGTAATAAATAGAGTTTCGTGTCGTTTTCATGCTTTATTCCCCGAAAGCAATGTAACTTAATCTGAATCTGTTGGCAGGTCTTCTGACTTACTCCGGTGTCTGAATGCCTTCCCGAACATTATGTTCAGTGGCAAAAGGTGTGTATTCAGCACTTAAATGGAGCTTACAGCAGCGGGTCTGTTCAGGATTTTCACCTGATTCCCTTTTCATTATCTGTTTCGAAGCCTTAGTGAAACAGATAACACCAACTTTTCGATGGCAAAGTTAGTAATTTAATAGTAGTTTACAAGGAAAGGATGTGATTTAATTATTCTTTTCTACTTTCGAGATAGCGAATTAAAACTTCACTTTTTTCTTTCTCAAGTTTGAGTTGTTCAATACTTAACAATAGATTAGATAATTCAAAAGATTGGGAAACACCTTGTTTGGCATCATTTGATAGAGTGGTTGAAATTGTTCGGTTTCCGATAAATTTTAAGGTTATTGGTTTATCACGATGGGTGTAGATATACTGTGCAACTCCATTTTCATCGCTACCACTATATCTGACAATTTCGTATGCTTTTTCTAGTGTATTAAAACGATAATTGAGTCCGTCAGAAGTTACAATATTTGTCTCGGCGTAACTGCCATCATCTGAAACTGCTCTTATTTGATTATGCTTTATTGCTGATCCTGAGAGGATACTTTCTATGAATAAAGATCCTTTTTCCCGGACACCTGAACGAAGGCCGTTACGGTTTAATGAAGCTTTATGTGGATAAATTTTGGGATAATATTCGCCGAATTCCTGATAACGATCATCACGAATAAAATCAAAATTATTAAGCATTTCGTTAAGTTGGCTATAATTTTCATGCAGCATAGAATCACAATATTGTACGTTCCTTAAATTCTCAGCCATGCGAACCTCCTGCATCAAATTGAAACCTGAATTTATCTCATCAAAAGATTTAGGAAAAAGGATTTTTATACTGTCTATCTTCAGCTTAGCTAACGAATAGTTTCCTTCGATATAGGCTAATTCAGCTTCAGAAAGATATTTTTTAGCGCTTCTGTTGCGTCCTGAACAGGAAGAAACCAGAACTGCTAATAGCATTAAAAATATGGTATGGTTAGGAAAGCGCATTATTTACATGATTATACTATTACACAAACTTACAAAATTTATTTATCATAAAAAGCTGTTTTAAGGCTCAATTATTGTAATTTTGCAATTCGTAACAGTAAATTAATTGTGAATTATGGACATATCTCAGGAGGAGATACGATCAAATTTAGATAAGGATATTTTTAGGTTAATATCACAGACTGCTGATGAAATGATGGTAGAGTGTTATCTTATAGGTGGTTATGTGCGTGATTTTTTCCTTTATAGACCATCTAATGATATTGACATTGTTACAGTAGGTAAGGGAATTGAACTAGCAGAAGCTGTTGCAAAAAAGTTAGGGAGAAACACTCGGATTACTGTATTTAAAACTTTCGGCACAGCACAAATAAAATACAAAAAATACGATATTGAATTTGTTGGTGCGAGAAAAGAATCATATACTCACGATTCACGAAAGCCATTTGTTGAAGATGGTACACTAGAAGATGATCAAAAGAGACGCGATTTTACCATAAATGCTATGGCATTTTGCTTGAATGGTAACAGATATGGTGAGTTGGTTGATCCATTCAATGGCATGCAGGATTTGGAAGAGTTGATAATTAGAACTCCATTGGATCCTGATATAACTTTCAGTGATGACCCACTAAGAATGATGCGAGCTATACGCTTTGCTTCACAGCTCGGATTTGATATATTTCCTGATACATTTGATGCTCTTGAACGCAATAAAGAAAGAATTAAGATAGTTTCGAGAGAAAGGGTGACGGATGAGTTAAATAAAATTATTATGTCACCAAAGCCATCAATGGGCTTTATATTACTTGATAAAACAGGACTTCTTGAAATCATTTTTCCTGAACTGACGGCTTTAAAAGGAGCTGAAACAAAGGATGGGGTGGGGCATAAAGATAATTTTTACCACACACTAATAGTATTAGATAATATTTCAAAGAAAACAGATAACCTATGGTTGCGTTGGTCGGCTTTATTGCATGATATTGCAAAACCTGTAACTAAAAAATGGGATTCAAAAATTGGTTGGACATTTTATAACCATAATTATATTGGCGAGAAGATGGTACCTAAAATTTTTCGTCGAATGAAACTTCCTCAGAATGAAAAGATGAAGTATACTCAAAAAATGGTGTCACTGCATATGCGTCCAATGCAACTAGTAGAGGATGTAGTTACTGATTCTGCGGTACGTAGGTTGCTTTTTGATGCCAGCGATGATATTGATGATTTAATGACTCTTTGTGAAGCTGACATTACTTCTAAAAACCCAGTGAAAGTTCAAAAGTTTATGAATAACTTCTCTATTGTAAGAAGAAAACTTAGGGAAATAGAAGAAAAAGATCGTGTCCGAAATTTTCAACCACCTATAGATGGAAACGAAATTATGGAAATCTTTGATATTAAGCAAGGCAGAGAAGTAGGTATTCTGAAATCAACTATAAAAGAAGCAATATTGGATGGTATTATTCCTAACGAACATGATGCTGCATTTCAGTTTATGCTTGAAAAAGCAAAGGAGTTGAATATAAAACTTAGGTGAACTTTTTCAATATTTCTACCGTTATTGAGACATCATACAAAAAAGATAATTTTATTAAGTAGTAATTTAAGTTTTTTTCCTATAATAATTCACATTTAGACTGTTTTTCTGCAATAAATTTTATTACTTTGCAGTTCATTTGGAAAAGGTTAAGTTTACCTCAAGTGTATGTCCGGAAAGAAAAATGTATCCACTGCCAGGTTTTTAAATGCAAAAATTACATCAATGATCAGCATCTCGCTGGTATTGGTTTTATTGGGATTAACAATTTTGATAATCTTCATGGGTAATGGCATGTCGAAATATGTCAAGGAGAATATGAGCTTTAGTGTTATGTTATCTCCTGATGTTACAGACGCTGAAATTGCTAGAGTTAGAAAGGATTTGGATGGGAGACCATTTGTTAAATCTACAAGATTTATCAGTAGACAGGAAGCAAAGGAGCAACTTATTAAAGATTTGGGTGAAGATCCCGAGGAGCTTTTAGGATACAATCCGGCACAAGATTGTATAGAAATATTTTTACACTCTGAATATGCTAATAATGATAGTATAACACTCATTAATGAAGTGATTCGGAGTGATAATAATGTAACTGATTTGCTTTATCAACAGGAGGCGATAGATTTGATTAACAATAATCTGTCAAAGGTAATGACTGTTCTTCTCATACTTTCTGTGATACTGATGTTTATTTCTTTTACACTGATTAGAAATACAATTCGCCTTAGTGTTTATTCTAAGCGCTTTATAATTAACACTATGAAACTTGTTGGTGCAACAGGAGGTTTTATAAGAAGGCCATTTGTAAAAAATAATATTTTCACTGGAGTTATTTCCGGGATAATGGCAGATGCGATTATCTTTTTAATGCTTTATTATTTTAGTAAAGAATACGTTGAAATTCAGCCATTAGTTTCTACAACTGATTTGATAATTATATTTGGATTAGTAATTCTTTTAGGGGTAATAATTTCAACTATAGCAACAGCATTTGCTGTGAACAAATATGTGAAAATGAAGTCGGATCAGCTTTATTACGTATAAAAATTAATTTTAAATATGTCGCAAAAAAATATCGCTTTAAGCAAGACAAATCTGATTATTTGTGGTGTCGCAGTTCTAATCATCATTTTAGGATTTCTACTAATGACTGGACCTTCAACGTCATTTGAAAACGGTTTTGAACAAGATATATTTAGTGCTAGACGAATAAAACTAGCTCCTATTGTTTGTCTAATAGGTTTTGTTTTAATGGTTTTCGGTATATTATATCCCTCAAAAGACAAAGTGGTAAAAGAAGTCAAAGCTGAAAAATAGTAAAAGGAGTACTTTTAAAAAATAACTTAATATGAGTATTCCTGAAGCTATTATACTTGGAGTTTTACAAGGATTAACAGAGTATCTGCCTGTGAGCAGCAGCGGTCATCTAACAATAGGTTCTGCACTGTTTGGAATCAATCCGGAAGAAAATTTGAAATTTACCGTGATGGTACATGTAGCAACTGTACTCAGCACATTAGTAATCCTATGGAAAGAGGTTGTTTGGATTCTTAAAGGGCTGTTTAAATTTGAAATGAATGATGAGAAAAAATATACTATAAATATTCTTATTTCAATGATTCCAATTGCTATTATTGGATTCTTTTTCAAAGATAGCGTTGAATCAATTTTCAGTTCCGGTGTAATAATTGTGGGTATTATGTTGCTTGTTACTGCACTTTTACTTACACTTTCTCATTTTTATAAACCACGCCAAAAAGAGGAGATAAGTTACAGAGATGCCTTTATTATTGGATTGTCGCAAGCTGTGGCTGTAATTCCAGGTTTATCACGTTCTGGAACTACCATAGCAACAGGCCTTTTACTGGGAAATCAGAAAGCTAGTTTAGCACAATTCTCTTTCCTTATGGTAATTCCTCCAATATTAGGAGAGGCATTACTTGATATAATAAAATTTAGCCAGGGAGTTGATGTTACAGGTACGATTTCTAGTACTGCTTTAATTGCAGGTTTTCTGGCTGCTTTTATATCTGGGTGTATAGCTTGTAAATGGATGATCAACTTAGTGAGAAAAGGCAAATTGATTTATTTTGCAATTTATTGTGCAGTTGTTGGAATTGCAACAATTTTATTTACAGTTTTTGCTTAACGTTTTATTTATGGATTTTATCGAAGGTGAAATATTGCATATCGATAAACCTTTACACTGGACTTCTTTTAGAGTGGTTAAAGTTGTAAGGGCTAAACTTTGTCAAAGGCTGAAAATAAAAAAGTTAAAGGTTGGACATGCAGGAACTTTAGATCCTCTTGCTACTGGTGTAATGACAATATGCACAGGTAAAAAAACCAAACTAATTGAAGAGCTTCAGTTACACACTAAAGAATATGTTGCTGATATAATGTTGGGATCTACAACGCCATCTTTTGATTTGGAAACTGAGATTGATGCTGTATTCCCAACGGAGCATATAAACAGAGAGTTGGTAGAGAGGACTTTAAAAAAATTTATAGGTACTATTGAACAAGTACCCCCCATATACTCAGCGGTAATGGTAGATGGGAAAAGAGCTTACGAATATGCACGAAAAAATGAAAATGTTGAACTAAAACCAAAAATTTTGGTTATAGATAGTATTGAATTGATTTCTTACAATCTTCCGAACATTACCATTCGTGTTGTATGTAGTAAAGGTACTTATATTAGAGCACTTGCAAGAGATATTGGTATTGCTTTGAATTCAGGTGCACATCTTACAGGACTAGTAAGAACAAGAGTAGGAGAAATTACACTGGAAAAGTGTTTGAAAATGGAAGAAATTGATCGGTTTTTAACAGATCATATAAATAATTGATACAGGATTTTTTTTAACGTATGAAACTTTCGCAATTTAAATTTAATTTGCCGGATGAACTTATCGCGAAATATCCTTCGCATCATCGCGATGAGTCACGGTTACTTGTAGTTCACAGAAATTCAGATAAGCTTGAACACAAAGTTTTTAAAGATGTTTTGGATTACTTTAATCCAAAGGATTTTTTTATATTCAATAATACCAAAGTATTCCCGGCAAAACTTTATGGAAATAAAGAGAAAACCGGTGCTAAGATTGAGGTTTTTCTATTAAGAGAATTAAACCCTGAACAGCATCTGTGGGATGTATTAGTTAATCCAGCCAGAAAAATACGAATAGGTAATAAACTTTATTTTGGAGAAAACGAGGAGTTAGTTGCTGAGGTTATTGACAACACGACATCAAGGGGTAGAACATTGCGTTTTTTGTATGACGGACCTTATGATGAGTTTAAAAAACAGTTGTTTCAGATTGGTGAAACACCAATACCTGAATATCTTGAACGTGGAGCCGAACCAGAAGATTTTGAAAGATATCAAAACATTTTCGCTGAAAATGAGGGTGCTGTTGTAGTTCCTGCAGCCGGATTGCATTTCAGTCGGGAATTGATGAAAAGAATGCAACTTAAAGATATTGAGTATGGATTTCTTACTCTTCACAACGGACTAGGTGCATATCGTATGATTGATGTTGAAGATCTCTCTAAACATAAAATGGAATCTGAGCAAATCATCATCACAGAAGAGTTGTGTGAAAGAGTAAATAAAGCGTATGATGAAGGGCATAATATATGTGCAGTAGGTACTTCAGTGCTTAGGACCGTAGAAACTACAGTTAGTACTGATGGACATCTGAAACCGAGGGAAGGCTGGACAAATAAGTTTATCTTTCCTCCATACGATTTCACCCTTACCAAAAGCCTTATAACCAATTTCCATTTACCTTATTCTACTTTATTAATGATGACATGTGCTTTTGGAGGCTATGAGAGAATAATGGATGTATATGATATTGCGATAAAAGAAAAATATCATTTTGGTGCTTATGGAGATGCTATGCTTATCATTGACTAATTATATTAATGGAAGAAAAAAGAAATGATGTGTTTTCTGTTTTTCTTTCTCTTGGATCAAATCTCGGTGATAAAGAAAAAAATATAAAAATAGCTTACAATAAAATTGAAAAGGAGATAGGAGAAATAAAATCTTCTTCTGCTTTTTTTTACTCTTCACCCGTAGGATTTACATCTGATAACTGCTTTGTGAATTCAGCATGCGAAGTGTTATCTGAGATGAGTATTTATAAGCTGTTCGCAATCACTCAGGGTATTGAAAAAGAGATTGGTAGGGTGGAAAAGAGTTTGAGAAATGAATATTCTGACAGAATCATTGATATAGACATTATTATGGCTGGTAACATGATAATTGATACACCTGAACTTACTATTCCACATCCTAGATTTCATGAACGTGAATTTGTTTTGATTCCATTAAGTGAGATTGCTCCTAATGTAGTACATCCGATATTGAAAATGTCGATTAGAGAATTAAAAGAAGAATTTTACCGTAAGTTCTACTAGTGTTTTGTAATTATTAGTTTCTAAAATTTAATAAATAATATTCTATAAATAGTAAAGGTGGTTTATTTCAAAAAAAATGGCATATTTGTAATATAATAAATTAGATTATAATTAATGTAATATGGCTCTCTTTGGGAAAAGTTATGATCATTTTATGGGATACGCACTTAGCGGAGGTGGTGCTAAAGGATTTGCACATTTGGGAGCACTTAAAGTATTGGAGAAGTGTGAAATAAAGCCTGATATAATTGCCGGTACTAGTGCTGGATCACTTGCTGGAGTTTTTTACGCTGATGGTTACCATCCCGAAGAGATTGGGGAACTTTTTAAAAAGAAAGAATTTAGGGAGTTTGTTGAGTTATCTATACCAAAGGCAGGTTTCCTTAAAAGTACAGGATTACATGGTTTCCTGAAAAAAAATCTAAGAGCTAATAGTTTTGAGGAACTAAAGATTCCCTTTTATGCTGTGGCCACCGATTGGAACAGAGCATGTACTGTAGTATTTAGCAATGGAGATGACCTTATAGACGCTGTTGCTGCTTCATGTTCCGTACCAGTAGTTTTTAATCCCCAGTATATTCATGGAAATCCTTATGTAGACGGTGGTTTGCTTAAAAACTTTCCGGTTTCTGTAATCCGAAAAAAATGTAAATACGTTATTGGTCTAAATGTCTCTTTGATGATTCCACCTGCAAAAAAAAATAATATAAGGAATATGATGGAAAGGACATTTAACCTTATGTCAAATTCTAACACAATTTTTGATAGAACATACTGTGACATACTTATTGAAGTGAAAGGGATTGAAAAGTACAACATGTTTGATTTAAATAATATGGATACTATCTCTGAGATAGGTTTTCATCATGCAGCAATTAAAATAAGTGAAAAAGAGTCTTGGAAGATAGTAGAAAAATGCCATAAACATTACGAAAGGACTGTACATATACAAAAACAAATAGAAAGCATCAGAAAAAAAATAAATTACTAGTGTGAAAAAAAAATACTTCATTTATCAATTATTTCCAAGACTGTTTAGTAACATTTCCAAAGCAAATATATTAAACGGATCTATTGAAGAAAATGGTTGTGGTAAATTCAACAGTATTTCTTCGGATGTACTAAAAAAAATCAAAGATAATGGCTATACGCATATTTGGTATATAGGAGTTCTTGCACATGCATCATTTACAGATTACAGTATTTATGGTATCCCTAAAGATTACCCTGAGATTATAAAAGGTAAAGCCGGTTCGCCTTATGCTATACGAGATTATTATGATGTAGATCCAGACTTGGCTGAAAATGTACCAGAAAGAATGATTGAATTTGAGCAACTTATAAAACGTACACATGATGCAGGTCTGAAAGTGATAATCGATAATGTTCCAAATCATGTTGCCAGAAATTATAAATCAATATGTAAACCAAATGGGATTTCTGATTTTGGATACAATGATGATACTTCTAAATCATTCTCACAAAAAAATAACTTCTATTATCTTCCTGACAAATCTTTAGAAATTCAAATACCTCCAGGAAGAATTAATGATTTACGTTACAAGGAATTTCCAGCTAAAGTTACAGGGAATGACTGTTTTACGAATCGACCAACTCAGTATGATTGGTACGATACAGTGAAACTTAATTATGGGGTGGACTACATGAATAACAAAGAAGAGTTATTCGATCCTATTCCTGATACATGGGAAAAGATGAGAGATATTATGATGTTCTGGGCTGAAAAGGATGTTGACGGCTTTAGATGCGATATGGCAGAAATGGTACCTATTTCCTTCTGGCGTTGGGTTATACCACAGATTAAAACAAAATATCCAGGATTTATATTCATTGCAGAAATATATAACACTTCACTTTACAGAGAATATATCGACAATAATTGCTTCGATTATATTTATGATAAAGTTGGACTCTATGATGTTCTTCGTGATGTATCATGCGGTTACAAACCCTCTTCCGATATTTCCTTTACTTTAAATAATGTCGGAGATATTCAGGGTAAAATGCTCAATTTTATGGAAAATCATGATGAACAACGTATTGCCTCAGATTATTTCTTAAAAAATGGTGCTAAGGGTAAAGCTGCTATGATAGTAACTTCATGCATAAATAATAATCCTGTAATGGTTTATTCAGGGCAGGAATTTGGTGAAAAAGGTATGGATGAAGAGGGGTTTAGCGGAAAAAATGGGCGCACAAGTATTTTTGATTACTGGTCTCTAAGTACACTCAATCGTTGGAATAATAATGGTCTGTGGAACAATCGATTACTGACACCTGAAGAGAAGGATTTGGCTGGGTTTTATAGTAATCTCATTAATTTATGTAATGATGAAAATGCGATATCAAATGGACTATTTTATGATTTAATGTCAGCAAACTATGAAAATAGTGAATTTGATTCAACACGTTTGTTTGCATTTCTTAGGGGAGGTGAAGAAGATTTGTTGTTGGTGGTGACTAATTTTGACTGTGTAGAAAAAGAGTGTACGGTTTTTATTCCAATACATGCTTTTTCGTTCATGAATTTTAAAAATACAAATCATGGTTTATTAACTCCATTGTTAAATATAAAAAATGAAGAAGTCTTTTTCTCAGATAAAAAACATCCAAAATTAAATATTGACGCACATTCCGGTGAAATATATCGTATATCTTTCACGTAAAATATTATTTATTGAAGTCTAGTTTTTGTACTTTTGTGTGTGTTTTCACACAAGTTTATTGAGAGTATACTAATATAAGACTAAACTAACTGGTTATTATAAAATTACAAAGAATGCAGGATAGACCTTTTAAAATTTTTTCGGGTAATAAATCTCGTTATTTTGCCGAAAAAGTGTGCAATAGTTTAAATTGTCCATTAGGAAATATGATTATTGAACATTTTGCAGATGGTGAGTTTGCAGTTTCATACGAGGAATCAATTAGAGGAAAACAGGTGTTTCTAATTCAATCTACGTTTCCTAATTCAGATAACCTAATGGAATTATTGCTTATGATTGATGCAGCTAAAAGAGCTTCAGCTAAGTCGATTGTAGCAGTTATACCTTATTTTGGATGGGCGCGACAGGATAGAAAAGACAAACCAAGAGTAAGTATTGGGGCAAAACTGATTGCAGACATGCTTTCAGCTGCAGGAATTAATAGGCTAATAACTATGGATTTGCATGCTGATCAAATTCAGGGATTTTTTAATGTACCGGTTGACCATCTTTATGCATCAGCAGTATTCCTAGATTATATTAAACAACTGGATCTGAGTAATATGGTTATCGCAACTCCTGATGTAGGAGGTACAAAGCGAGCAAGCGCATATTCTAAATTTTTAGGTTGTCCTATGGTTATATGCTATAAGTTGCGTAAAAAGGCAAATGAGATTTCCGATATGCAAATTATTGGAGATGTGGAAGGAATGGATGTACTGTTAATTGACGATATCGTTGATACTGCTGGTACAATAACAAAAGCAGGGAATTTGATAGTTGAAAAAGGAGCTAAATCAGTAAGAGCAATTGCAAGTCATGCTGTTATGTCTGATCCTGCATCAACTCGAGTAGATCAGTCTTCTCTTAAGGAGATAATATTTACAGATAGTATTCCATACTCCAAGAAATCATCTAAAGTCAAGATACTTTCAGTTGCTGATATGTTTGCAGATGCTATATTGAGAGTGTGTAATAATGAATCAATCAGTTCTCTTTATGTAGTTTAATCTTATACAGGTATTTTTTCCACACTTGAACAATAGTTTGTAAATTAGTTTTAATTAGAATAAAAATAGTTATATTTGACTTAATAAGTATTTTACTAATTATTGCAATTTATAAAAAGAATATTATGACGTATAAAATCGAAGAAATTCAAGGAATTGGACCTGTATACGGTGAGAAATTAAGAGCAGCGGGAATAGTAACAGTAGATGACCTACTAGATAAATGCTCAAGTAAAGTTGGTAGAGTTGCAATTGCAACGGAAACAGGGATTGATGAAAAAAATATACTGACTTGGACTAATCATGCTGATTTATTTAGAATAGATGGCATAGGACCTCAGTTTTCGGAACTGCTTGAAGAAGCTGGAGTAGACACAGTTAAAGAGTTAAGAAACCGCAATGCTGAAAACTTGTATGCCAAAATTCAAGAAGTAAACGAAGCTAAGAATTTAGTTCGACGAATACCTTCATTAAATCAGATAGAGGAAATGATTGCTTTTGCAGGTAAACTTGATCCGAAGGTTACTTATTGACATATAAATTATGAATCAACAAAAAACGGTTGAATTAATAAAAGTTCAACCGTTTTTGTTTATTATCTTTTTGTCAATTATGTTAGATTTCTCTTTTCAATTATTTTATGCATTAAACCCTCACATGCATCTTCCAGAAGATCTAAAACAAGCTCAAAACCAGTAGCTCCGCCATAATATGGATCGGGGATTTCGTCGTGATGTTTGTACAGAACAGAGAATTCAGTCATTTTCCTTATTTTATTGACTTGCGAATTGTTGGTAGCCAATGACATCACATTATTGTAATTATCATCATCCATTACGATTATATAGTCAAAGTTGTCAAAATCAGATTTTATGAATTTTCTTGCTGGACTGCTAAAATTAAATCCTCTTCTTTCACCATGAGCACGCATTCTTTCGTCAGGTAAATCCCCCTCATGCCACCCAGAAGTTCCAGCAGACTCAACTTCTATTATATCCTGTAGTTCGTTTTTATCGACTATATTTTGCATAATACCTTCAGCAGCAGGAGAGCGGCAAATATTTCCAAGACATACGAATAATAAACGGATCTTTTTATTTTTTTGAGTTAAATCCATAGCTTTAATGGAGTTTTTTATAACCTTAACAATCAGACAAAGATAATATAAATTACTAAGCCTACAAATATTTCAAGCTTACATGAATCATGAATTGGTAGATTTGAATATTTAGCTATCTTTGCATTAAACTTCACAGTCCAAAATGGAAAATTATAGAAAGGTTAATAAAAAACCAACAACGTATGAAGCAGTTTTTACAATTAAGGATAAGGAATTAAAATCACAAATTAAAAAGAACCGTATTGTAAGAACTTTATTTATAATAGGAGGTACATTATCTTTGGCTTTAGCGATTTTAGGAATAATTGTACCTGGACTTCCGACAACACCTTTTGCTTTGTTATCGGCATTTTTATATGCGAAAAGTTCAAGCAGACTCTACAACTGGCTAATGAACAGCAAAGTATTAGGTCCTAGAATTAGAAGCTATCAAAAACGTAATGGAGTTACTAAAAAAGGTAAAATAGGTATTATAATATTTATGACATCAATGGTGCTATTCTCATCTTTTGTTGTAATAAAAGATATACCTTTAAGAATGGTAATTTTGTCACTCGGCTTAGTTGGTGCAATAGTAGTTTGGTTTTTTGTACCTACAGCTCAAAATGATTAAATTTATAATTCTTAGAGCTTGATTTGTATTTTATTCAACATGAAATTAATCTCTTAAGAATGCGAAATAGTGCTTTACTACTTTTTTGGAAAGCAATTCTATATTCAACATATCTGATGCTTTTGAAATATCCTTTATAGTTCCATCCTTGTAAAGTATATCAATACTGTCGTCTTTTTCATTATACATATCAGTTGTTACAATATCTGAGCTTATAAAATATGATGCTTCGTGAGAAGACAATTTATATTTTTTCATAAATCCACTCAAAGTTGTATTTTTTCTTATGTTTTCAATCTTATTTTCTGTGATCTCAATTTTGAAAAGTTTGCGATTAACCATTCCATTACTTAAAATTGAAAGAACCGTGTCACTATGATTTGTCCATACCTTTAATGCAGACCATATATCGTTGTCGTCTAGTTCAGCAAAATTTCGCAACCCCATGCTATTATTCTCAAAATCATTTAAAGTTGTTTTTTCTGATAAAAAATATGAAAGTGCAGGGGAAGCAAATAACTTTTCTCCATTAATTGTAAGTTCCCGGGCTCTTTTTAATGTATTGATAAGCATCTTTTCGGCAGCCATGGCAGTTTTGTGAAGATATACCTGCCAATACATAAGTCGTCTAGACATTAAAAAATTTTCAATTGAATTAATACCTTTAGATTCAACTACAATTCTATCATCTTTAACGTCAAGCATTTTAATTATACGAGCAGAGCCTATATTTCCCTCCACAACCCCCGTAAAAAAGCTATCCCGTCGAAGATAATCAAGTCTGTCGACATCAAGTTGACCACTTACCAATTGATGTAGAAATCGTTTTGGATACTTATCAGTAAAAATTTCAATTGCAGTTTGCAGTTTTCCTTTACTCTCTATATCCATTTGTTGCATCATCAAATAAGAAATAGTTTCGTGATGAATATCAGTGACCAAAGTATGCTCCAGAACGTGTGAAAATGGTCCGTGACCAATATCATGCATTAAAATTGCTGCTAATGAGCTATTCCACTCATCTTTTGTAATCTCATGTCCTTTTTCCTTGAGTGTTCTCAAAGCTTCGTCCATCAAAAACATTGCCCCTATTGAGTGATGAAATCTGGTATGTTGGGCTCCAGGATAAACAAAAGCAGCAAGTCCCAATTGCTTTATACGGTTTAGTCTTTGTAAGTATGGGTGCTGTATTATATTATAAATAAAATCATCAGGGATGTTGATAAAACCAAATACAGGGTCGTTTATAATTTTACGTTTCATTTTTAATTTTTAAACATCCTTAGTTTTTATTAAAAGGTGCAATTATCCAATTATAGATATAGCAACCAATACAAATATTCAGAAATGCCTCCATTGCTGCAAATAATATCAATATTCCTCCAACAGCATAAGCACCAGTTGTAAGATCAAAATACATAAAAAGTGCCATTAATATTGAAATCAATAATCCTAAAGTAGTTGCAAACCTTTTAGGAGGAGCGAAAATTGGCTTAGGAATTAATTTAAAAGACTTTGAAATGCCTTTCGCATTTAACACCAATAACGAAGGAGTTTTTGTAAATACTCTTAATGTAAAATCAACAACCAAAAAGAGTGCAAGTATTTTCCAGTTAGTCAGCAGTAATAATATTGTAAAAAGCACAACCTGTGCTGCTACTATGCGTACAATTTTCTCATTAACATGATTTTCGCGAGTATTTTTTTTCATAAATAATAATTTATATGGATTATACCACATATAACTATAATTATCTGAAAAAGGTTTTTCGTAATTACAAATTACTTTCTATTTATAAGATATCTATCCAGTAACTCTTTCATTTCTAATTGAAGCTTTTGTGCTTCTAAGCCAGCAATGTGGGCAAAATTTTCACTTTTATCAGCAAAAATTATACCTCTTGATGAATTAACCAAAAGACCACAGTGTTTATTCATACCATAACAACAGACCTCTTCTAATGAGCCTCCTTGGGCTCCTACACCGGGTACCAAAAGAAAATGTTCAGGTACTATTTTTCTCACATCTTCAAATAACCTTCCTTGTGTTGCTCCAACAACATACATTATTTGTTCATCAGATGCCCATTTTTTAGAAACATTAAGCACCTTTTCAAAAAGTCTCTCACCATTTTCATCCTTTGTAAACTGGAAATCTTGTGATCCCTGATTACTAGTTAGAGCTAACAATATTACCCATTTTTTTTGATAGCCAAGAAAAGGTTTTACGCTATCTTCTCCCATATAAGGAGCAACTGTAACAGCATCTACATCCATTTCATTAAAAAAAGATTCTGCATACATTTCACTTGTATTTCCAATATCTCCTCGCTTAGCATCTGCAATTATAAACTGTTCAGGATAACGCTGACGAATATATGCAACAGTTTTGCTAAGTGCTAACCATCCATTTAGACCCTCACTTTCATAGAACGCCAAATTGGGCTTAAATGCTACACAATATTGAGCTGTAGCATCTATTATTGACCTGTTGAATGTATAAATAGGATCATCTGAGCCAAGCAGATGCTGTGGGATTTTTTTTATATCAGAGTCTAGTCCGACGCATAAAAAGGATTGTTTCTTTTTTATCTGATCAAAAAGTTGTTGTTTAGTCATATTCAATATTTATAGCACAATTAATTACGGAGCCATTATAATTTTTACTGGAATTACTTATAAATTTGCCTCTTTCATTCTTTCCGCATTTTCGCTTATCATAAGGTTATCAATTACATCCTGGATTTCTCCATCCATGAACGCCGAAAGGTTATAAATAGTATAATTTATACGATGATCTGTAATACGACCCTGTGGATAATTATAGGTGCGAATTTTTGCTGATCGGTCTCCTGTTGATACCATTGTTTTTCGCCGAGAGGCAATATCTCCCTGACGTTTAGTTAACTCAATATCATATAATTTAGTGCGGAGCATTTGCATCGCAAGCTCTCTGTTTTGGAGTTGTGAACGGGCCTGTTGACATACTACAACTATACCGGTAGGTTTATGAGTAAGTTGCACTTTTGTTTCCACTTTGTTTACATTTTGTCCACCGGCGCCACTTGATCGTGCTGTATGAAAGTCTATATCAGCAGGATTTAATTCAATGTCAAATTCTTCTGCTTCAGGAAGAACAGCTACTGTTGCGGCAGAAGTATGTACTCGCCCCTGAGTCTCAGTTTGTGGTATACGCTGAACACGATGTACACCTGACTCATATTTCAATGTACCATATACGTCAATGCCCGAAACGGTGAAAATAATTTCTTTATAACCACCGGAAGTTCCTTCAGTAAAGCTGTTTACTTCAGTTTTCCACCCCTTTATTTCACAGTATTTAGAATACATTTTAAATAAATCACCTGCAAATATTGATGCCTCGTCTCCACCTGTACCGGCACGTATTTCCATTACAACATTTTTTGTATCTTCCGGATCCGAGGGGATTAACAATATTTTAATTTGTTCTTCAAGCTCCGGTACCTTTTCACTATACAGTGACAGCTCTTCATTTGCAAGTTGCTTTAGATCGGAATCTGATTCATTTTCAAGTATGTTTTTCGCTTCAGAAATACTTTCTAATGCGTTTTTATATTCGTTTCTAACTTCGACTATTTTTTGTAGATCACTGTATTCTTTATTCAATTTTACGTAACGATCCATATCAGAAATCACTTGCGGATCAGTTATCAATGTACCGACCTCTCGAAATCTGGCAACTAGATGTTCTAACTTCTCAAGTAATGAATTTTCAGACATATTATGAATAAATAAATTGACCGTATTCACTATCTATTATAAGCTCTTTGGAATTTGAACTTTCAACATAACCAACGATTTGTGCATCTACGTTAAATGAATGAGAAATATCAATTATTTGTTTTGCATATTTTTCTGGAATATACAACTCCATACGATGGCCCATATTAAAAACCTTGTACATCTCCTCCCAATCTGTACCTGATTGTTCCTGAATTAAGTTAAATAATGGGGGAGTAGGGAACATATTGTTTTTTACCACCCTAACACCATCATGCAAAAAATGCAAAATCTTGGTCTGTGCTCCTCCGGAACAGTGAATCATACCATGTATAATATCTCTTAAGTGCTTGAATATAACTGTTATAATTGGGGAGTAGGTGCGGGTAGGGGATAAAACCAGTTTTCCTGCATCTATTCCTAGGTTTTCAATCTTATCAGTTAATTTCAATTGTCCGGAATAAATTAAATCTTCTGGTATTGATTCGTCAAAACTCTCAGGGTATTTTTGAGCCAAATAATTGGCAAATATATCATGACGTGCAGAAGTCAGTCCATTACTACCCATACCTCCGTTATATTCTTTTTCATAACTGGCTTGTCCTGTGGATGATAATCCAACAATAACATCACCAGGCTGAATGTTTGCATTATCTATCACTTCTGAACGTTTCATTCTGCAGGTAACCGTACTATCAACAATAATAGTACGCACAATATCTCCAACATCTGCAGTTTCTCCACCTGTAGGAAATAAGTTTACACCAAGGTCTGAGAGCTCTTCGCAAAGTTCATTTGTTCCATTAATTATTGCTGATATTACCTCTCCAGGAATCAGATTTTTATTTCTTCCAATCGTTGATGAGACTAAAATATTATCTATTGCGCCGACGCATAAAAGATCATCAACATTCATTATAAGAGCATCCTGTGCAATACCTTTCCAAACAGACAAATCACCTGTTTCACGCCAATATAAGTAAGCAAGTGATGATTTAGTACCTGCACCATCAGCATGCATGATATTACAATATTCCGGATCATTGGCTAGAAAATCAGGAATTATTTTACAAAATGCCTTCGGATATAATCCTTTATCGATATATTTTATAGCATTATGCACATCTTCTTTTGATGCTGAAACGCCACGACGATTATATCTATGATTATTTGTCATCTGTTTAATTATATTATTTTTACTTGAGCACAAAAGTACGAAAAATGTACGAGATGTACATTCATTATACAAACTCAAGTGAATTATAAAATTAATCAGATAATATTTTTTATGTACATTCTATACATATAAGACCTATTATGTTTAATAAGAGTTGCCAAATCAATATTTCATAAAATAAAAATGGCACCTAAAAATTAGGTGCCACTCTACCAAATTTTATCAGACTTAATTTTTAATTTAAATCTAGTTCTTTTTCAACAGCTTCCAATTCTGCAGATTTATCTACACCCATATTACTTAGGTTGTAATAGACATTTCTTAGTTTTAGTAATGCCGACTGTTTTTCACTTTCGTCTGCATCTCTAGCTCTAAGTAGATCTGCGTATTTTTCCAATGGATTCAGTGATTGCTGATAGAATTGAACAGCTTTCTCGTCATTAGCCACCTGTTGTTGCCTGTCAGTAATCTTTGCTGAAGCTTCTCTAATATTTTGAGCTTGTAGAATATAATTAACTGCTATGGCTTCAAGAGCTCTTTCACAATTAGGATCCTGCGCTAGTGCTTTATTATATTCTGCTTCAGCTGCTTCATAATTACCTTGTTCTGCTAATAATGCACCTTTTACACTATTTAGATCACATGAGTTAGCTGGATCATTTAAAATTGCCTGATCCAAGTAAGCCATTGCTTTTTCGGTATCTCCCTCCCGAATAAATACATTTACTAAATTTGGAATAAAATATTTACTACTAGGAAATTTATCTGCACCAGTATACAAAGTTTCAAGATACATTGCTGAATCTCCTAAATTGATATATTCACTAGCCATTAGTTCGTATAAATCACTCTCCTGGTAAGAACTATTTTCTATAAAAGGTTCAGCTGTTGCTCGTTTTAACATTTCCAATGCTCTTTCATGTTGTTCAGCCTGTATAGCTGTTATTATAGCATAATATTTGATTGTTTGATATGTACTGTCTATTGAGAAGTTACCTTTTGATTCCTCATACATTGGAAGTGTAGGAATATTCCAATAAACCTCAAAAAAGTCCGCAGCTTTAGAATAATTTCTCTGTTCGTTGTAATATACACCTCCATTAATATAAAATGGATGATTTGCTTTTAATATTGAAGAAATATCACCACGAACTTTGTTTTTAACTTTCCCCTTTTGATCAGGAATTTGAGCTAAAGAATCAGCTTTTAGATAAGGTGTGTACGACTCCATAAGTCCATCATACATAACTTTATCGTTTGCATTTTGACCAAGCATAGCCTTAGTCCTTTCGTTATCAAATGCTTTATTTCCGATATCACCCATGATTTTCCAGGTTTCCGGATCATTAGCAGTTTCAGGATTCTGAGTTGCCTGTTGAATGAGAGTTCGTGCTTCATTCAAATCGTCACGACCTAAAGATCTTTTAGCATCTCTAAGTGCCGATTTCTGTGCGAATAATGAACCCGCAGAAATAAAGGTAATAATTGTAAGGAATAGGATTTTTCTCATTACATTCATATTTTATGTGTTTAGAAATTATTATCTAATTTAGTTTACTTATTACTCTGACTAAATAACACCAAAAAGTTTAATATTTTTTTTACTCTTCTAATTAATTGTTTTTATAATTCGCGATCCTCATCTTGATCTTCATTTTGTTCCTTTTCCTCATCTAAGTCTTGATTATGAGCATAGTATGTTTCAAAATCGTCATCCTTAATAACAACTGTTTCATCATCTTCATCTTCAGAATCTACTTTACACACTGAAGCGATCTGATCGTTCCTTTTTTCCAAATTTATCAATCGAACACCCTGAGTAGCACGACCCATTATGCGAATATCGGAAATATTCATACGTATTGTAATACCAGACTTGTTAATAATCATTAAATCGTTGTCTTCTGTCACACTCTTAATAGCTACTAATTTACCAGTCTTTTCAGTAATATTCAATGTTTTAACACCTTTACCTCCTCTACGTGTTATACGATAAACAGGCTCTCCGTCCTCATCGTTAAGTTTAGTCCTTTTCCCGTAGCCTTGTTCTGATACAACCATAATTGAATTTTCTGACTCCGGTTTCATGCAAATCATTCCTATTACAACGTCTTCTCCGTCATCGTCAAGAGTCATACCCCTTACTCCTGTAGCTGTTCTACCCATTGGACGTACATCATTTTCATCAAATCTGATAGCTCGACCATTACGATTAGCTAAAATAACATGTTGCTTTCCATTTGTTAGTCTTACCGAAATGACCTGATCATCCTCTCTTATTGTTATTGCATTAACCCCATTTTGTCTGGGTCTAGAGTATGCTTCAAGCAGAGTTTTCTTTACAATACCTTTTTCAGTACAGAACAACAAGTAATTTGAATTAATATAATCCTCATCAGTCAAATTATCTACTCGGACGAAAGCTGTCACTGAATCATCCGGTTCAATATTCAGAAGATTCTGTATAGCACGACCTTTAGAGTTTTTAGTTCCTTCGGGAATTTCATACACATGAAGCCAGTAACATTTACCCTTTTTAGTAAACAATAGCATATGATTATGCATAGTTGCCGGATAAATATATTCCACAAAATCTTCCTCACGAGTATCTGTGCCTTTAGCTCCTACTCCTCCTCTGTTTTGTGTATGATATTCAGCTAAAGGAGTGCGTTTTATGTATCCCAAATGAGAAATAGTGATGATCATCTCATCATCTGAATAAAAATCCTCCATGCTCATCTCTTCAGCAGAGAAAATTATCTCAGAACGACGCTCGTCACCATATTTTTCACGAATCTCGATTAACTCATCTTTAATTACTTGCATCAAAACATCCTCATTGTTAAGGATTTCATTTAACCTGGCAATAAGTTTTTGAATTTCATCGTATTCAGAGCGTAATTTGTCCTGTTCTAGTCCTGTTAACTGTCTAAGTCTCATTTCCACGATAGCACGGGATTGAATCTCAGAGAGTTCAAACCTTTCCATTAAACTCTGAATTGCTGTTTGAGGAGTGGAAGAACTGCGTATAATAGAAATTACCTCGTCAATATTATCTGAAGCAATGATTAATCCTTCTAATATATGAGCTCTTTCTTCAGCTTTTCGCAATTCATACTTTGTACGTCGTGTCACTACATCATGACGATGATCTACAAAATGAGAAATCAGTTGCTTAAGACTAAGAAGTTGTGGTCGTCCGTTTACTAGTGCAATATTATTCACACTAAAAGATGATTCAAGAGCGGTAAACTTATAAAGTTTATTCAACACAACATTGGCATTTCCATCTCGTTTGACATCCACCACTATTCTCATTCCCTGCCTATCGGACTCATCATTAACATTAGAGATTCCTTCAATCTTTTTATCTGTTACCAAGTCCGCAATATTCTTGATAAGTGAAGACTTATTAACAAGATATGGAATTTCTGAAATTATTATTTTATCATGGTTCTTACCTGATTCAATCTCCACTTTTCCACGCATGACTATTCGCCCTCTGCCTGTTTCAAAAGCATCTTCAACTCCTTTATAGCCATATATATAAGCACCTGTAGGGAAATCCGGAGCCTTTATATATTTCATAAGCCCTTTTGTGTCGATTTCTCTATCATCAATATAAGCGATAATACCATTAATACATTCAGTAAGGTTATGGGGAGCCATATTAGTTGCCATACCTACTGCTATACCGGAAGATCCGTTCATTAGCAGATTTGGAATTCTTGAAGGCAGAACTGTAGGCTCTAAAAGAGTATCATCAAAATTGAGTTGAAAATCTACTGTTTCTTTGTCAATATCACGCAACATCTCTTCTGCTAACTTATTAAGTCTAGCTTCAGTATATCGCATGGCAGCTGGGCTGTCACCATCAACGCTACCCATATTGCCCTGGCCATCAACAAGTTGATACCTCATGTTCCATTCCTGAGCCAGGCGAACCATTGCGAAATATACTGATGAATCACCATGAGGGTGATATTTACCCAACACCTCACCTACAATTCTTGCTGACTTTTTATGAGGTTTATCATGAGTATTCCCTAGTCCGGACATACCAAATAGTATACGTCTGTGTACTGGTTTAAATCCATCCCGAACATCTGGTAATGCACGAGAAACTATAACGGACATCGAGTAGTCGATGTACGATGATTTCATTTCATCTTCGATATTAATCTTGATGATTTTGTCTTCCTGATCAATCATATTTATATGTGATTTTTCGTTTGAAAAAAAACTTTATGTAGTTATATTTCACACGAATAGCTGATATTTGCTATTTTGTTTTTTAACCTCACTAAAGTACTGCTTTTCTTTGATTTTAACAAAAAAAAGAGGGGTTATTTTAACCCCTCTCACCTTATTTTAGTTAGTTTATCGAAAACTTATTTACCGTGGCAATTTTTATATTTTTTACCGCTGCCACATGGACAGAGTTCGTTACGACCCACCTTTTTTTCAACCCTAATTGGTTCTAACTTTTGCTTCTGTCTTTGCTGTGCTCCACTTTCTCCACTATTCTCATTGTTTCCAGCCGGTATTCCTTCCAACTCATCTTTTTGAGTGCGGTATTTACTGTAATCGGTTTTTTCTTCAGGGGCAGCTTTTCTAACACTTCCCGGGTCTTGTACCGGAATCTGTCCTCGCATTAATACTGAAACTGATTTTGAATTTATTTCGTTTATCATTGATCCAAAAAGATTAAATGACTCCAGCTTATAAATCAGTAGTGGGTCTTTTTGTTCATAGCTTGCAGTTTGAACAGAGTGACGTAACTCATCCATTTCACGTAGATGTTCTTTCCAGTTTTCATCTATTGTGTGAAGTATTATTGATTTTTCAAATGCCTTCACCAAAGCTTTTGATCCTGATTCGTAAGCTTCTTTAAGGTTACATGCAATATTATAGACTTTTTTACCGTCAGTTATTGGGATGAGTATGTTTTCATACATAGCTCCCTGATTTTCGTATACCTGTTTTATAACGGGTTGGGCTATCTCGGCAAGTCGCTCAGTCTTTCGTTTAAAAGTTTCAAAAGCTCTGTCTGTAACAGTATCCACCATATCTTGGGTACGCATTTTTTTTATATCTTCCTCATTAAAAGGTAAATCAAGAGCCATTATACGTAGTAGTTCGAGTTTCATATTTCCGAAGTCATCTTCGTTCAACTCAACTATATTTTTCGATGTTTCTGAAATCATGTTAGCTACATCATTGTCGATACGCTCACCCATTAAAGCATGTTTTCGGCGTTTATAGATAACTTCACGCTGAGAGTTCATAACATCATCATACTCAAGTAATCGTTTACGAATGCCGAAGTTGTTTTCTTCAACCTTTTTCTGAGCACGCTCAACTGATTTGCTTAACATGCTGTGTTCCAAGACATCACCTTCCTGAAAACCCATTCTGTCCATCAACCCGGCAATTTTTTCAGTAGCAAATAAGCGCATTAAGTCATCCTCAAGTGATACAAAAAACACCGAAGATCCAGGGTCGCCCTGACGTCCCGCACGACCTCTAAGCTGTCTGTCCACTCGTCGTGATTCATGACGTTCAGTACCTATAATTGCAAGTCCTCCTGCCTGTTTTACTTCAGGTGTTAACTTAATATCAGTACCACGACCCGCCATATTAGTTGCAATTGTCACTACTCCGCTTTGGCCTGCATTTGCAACAATCTCTGCTTCACGTTGATGTAGTTTGGCATTCAACACGTTATGCTTTATCTTACGCAAAGTAAGCATACGGCTTAATAATTCAGAAATTTCAACTGAAGTAGTACCCACAAGTACAGGTCGACCTTTTTGAATAAGACTCTCAATTTCTGCAATTACAGCATTATATTTCTCTCTCTTGGTCTTATAAATTCTATCGTTCTGATCATCTCTGACAATTGGTTTATTGGTAGGAATAACAACTACATCCAATTTATAAATATCCCAGAATTCTCCTGCTTCTGTTTCAGCCGTACCTGTCATACCTGCCAGTTTGCTGTACATTCTGAAAAAGTTTTGCAGAGTAATAGTGGCAAAAGTTTGAGTAGCAGCCTCTACTTTCACACGTTCCTTAGCTTCAATAGCTTGATGAAGTCCGTCAGAGTAACGACGACCCTCCATCACGCGACCTGTCTGTTCATCAACAATTTTAACTTTATTGTCTATTACAACATACTCATCATCTTTCTCAAAAAGCGTATAAGCTTTCAATAATTGGTTTATAGTATGAACACGTTCTGATTTGATTGCATAGTTTTGTAGTAACTCGTCTTTTTTAGTCGCTTTATCTTGATCTGTCAGGTTTGTGTTCTCCAACTCCGATAATTGAGAAGCTATATCCGGCAAAATGAAAAACTGTGGATCATCTGACTTACCGGAAAGTAAATCAATACCCTTTTCTGTTAATTCAATACTATGAAGCTTTTCATCAATTACAAAATATAGCGGATCGGTTACAATATGCATATTTCGGTTCTGCTCCTGCATATAAAATGCTTCTGTTTTGAGCATTGCCGCTCTTACTCCCTGCTCACTAAGGTATTTAATAAGTGGTTTGTATTTTGGCATACCCTTATAAGAACGATATAAAAGTAATGCTCCTTCTTCTTGCTCCTTTGGATCTTCTGATGCCATTTTAGTTTTAGCTTCAGCAAGTAAATGGGTTGTAAGATCACGTTGGGCTTTTACAATCATTTCAACCCGTGGACGAAACTGATCAAACAACTGATCATCACCTTTAGGTACAGGACCAGAAATTATAAGCGGAGTACGGGCATCATCAATTAAAACAGAGTCAACCTCGTCAACAATAGCATAATTATGTTTTCTTTGAACCAGATCTTTCGGAGAAACAGCCATATTATCTCTCAGGTAGTCAAATCCAAATTCGTTATTTGTACCAAAAGTAATGTCAGCTTCATACGCTTTACGCCGCGTATCAGAGTTGGGTTCGTGTTTATCAATGCAGTCAACTGAAAGTCCATGAAACATATACATAGGTCCCATCCATTCAGAGTCACGTTTCGCCAAATAATCGTTTACAGTAACAATATGAACACCTTCGTGTGTTAGTGCATTCAGAAACACTGGAAGCGTAGCAACAAGAGTTTTACCTTCTCCCGTAGCCATTTCTGCAATTCTACCCCTATGTAAAACTACACCACCGAAAAGCTGAACATCATAATGTATCATATCCCAGGTGATCTCGTTTCCACCAGCAATCCAGCTATTCTTATAAACAGCCTTTTCTCCTTCTATACGAACAAAATCGTGTTTTGCAGCAAGATCTCTGTCGAAATCCGTAGCTGTAACTGAAATTTCTTTATTTTGTGTGAATCTTCGTGCTGTTTCCTTCATTATAGAGAATGCTACCGGAAGTATTTCGTCCAAAACTTTTCCATACTTATCAGAAATATCCTTTTCCAGCTTATCGATTTGGTTCCAAATAGACTCTCGTTCGCTAAGTTCAATCTCTTCCATGCCAGCTTTAAGCTGTTCTATCTGAGACTTTTCTTCATAAACGTAGTCGCTGATCTGTTGTTCTAGTTCTTTTGTTCTTTTCCTCAGTTCATCATTAGATAGACTCTCTATTTCGGGGTACGCCTCTTTGATTTTCTTTACAACGGGATTGATTTCGTTCAAGTCACGTTGTGCTTTACTACCAAATATTTTTGATATTATATTGTTAAATGCCATATTTATATGTTGAATATTTATTTTATTTATTGATTAAAGGGGTTATCATAACCCTAAAAAAGTTCTTTAAGAATATCACCTTCAGCAGCATTTGGTGCACGTATTCGTAATCTATATGACACGCTTGGAGCAATTTCAGTGACTTCAATTGTTCGATTTATTTTCTGGGGCTTTATATCCTTTCCAAAAAATATTACAGGTGCTGTTATAGCGTTATTCCTTACTCTTTCATTATCAACATCTCCTTGTTCAATCACCTGCCATCCAGGTTGCAATTCTAAAAACAAATCACCCGAAATACCCTTATAATAACCGTTTCTGTAGTATTGAACCGTTTGATTATATGCACCATGCAACATCTGATATGAAGTAATTACATCTTGAATACCTGCTGACTGCACCAGGAATTCTGCTGCTTTTTGTTGAAATTCAATCAGGTCAATTTTTTTATCTTCCAGGAGTTTTCTATCGAAAAAGAATTGTTTGTTATAATATTTTTTTATCCATTGTTCTCTGCCGTAAAGAGCCATCAGATACATATTCAATAATGCTTGGCTCCTGTCAGGATAAAAAGTGCCTCCTGAGGTTACCATTCCTTCAGGGATAATTTCCTTTTCGTTAAAATAACCTGTTGATACAACAAAAATTAGTGTATTATTCAATCCTACCAATTCATCAATTTTATCTAGAAGCTTTGCAAGTTCCTGATCTAATCTATAATAAGTGTCCTGAATTTCAATTGAGTAATTTTTATCTAGAGATTCCGAAAAATTCCCTGCATAAAATGTTACTGCCAAGTAATCAGGGTTCATTCTGGTACCTAGTGAATTTGTTTCGAGTACTCTTATTGCCATATCGTTAACCTCTTTGTTCACGTATGGCGATTCTTTAAATCTCTTTACATTATCCTTATTGTTGTTACCGAAAAAATGCTGAAAATTAAATCTGTTTTTAGTATATGGAAAAGCATTATAATTTTCTATCGGAAGTGCAGGCTTCCAAGATAGACTGTTTATGGTATATGTAAGTGACTGCTGACCACGGTTAAACTGATCAACAACAGGCTGTTTGGTTTTATAGAAAGTAGATGTTGCCCATTTTGCGTCTTGGTTTTCAATCCAGTATGCACCACTGGCAGCATGTCCTCCGGAAGCCATTGCCTGAGATGCATCAGGGGCAAATGCAAAAATATCAGACTGCCCACCTGATGCAATTTTCAGTTCATCTGCTATTGTTGAAACCTTAATTGGCAATGGTGACAATTTCTCGGTAGTGAAGTTTCCTAAATAATTATCATCATGAAAAGATGATATTTCGAGATTGTTATTAAGCAAATATTTATTTTCTGCTGTTATTCCATGATAAGATGGGTTTGCTCCGGTGTATATGGAGGTAATTGTTGAAGCTTTATCCAGATTAGGGAAGTCATAATTTACATTATTGTATACAAGTCCATTGTTCATCAGTCTGTTAAAGCCTTTGTTTCCAAAAGTGTGTTTAAACATCTCAAGATAATCTCCCCTAAGCTGATCTATAGTTATACCAACTACCAACTTAGGTACCTCTCCTGTAGGATTTTGTGCACATATCGCTGTTATCGAAATAAATGCGACAATTGAAGTAATTATTCTAAACATTTACTGAAATTAGTCCTTATCTTTAATTTATTACTGTCCCCAACCCGCTTTCAAATATCTACTTGAAGTTAATCGACTGTTTACAAGTTTCTTTTTTCTTAACATTAGTAAATTTGTGCCTGATCTTCCCCATAAACACAATGAAAAAAGTATTGTTACAACAGGCAACTGCTGGGGTATAAACCACCAGGATAAAAGAAAAAGAGTTAAGACTACAAAGTTAATGAAATGATAGAAATAAACGATGTTCTTTGCCGGTTTTACCCAAAATAAAATTGCTGCAATGAGTGCAAAAATATTAATCCAGACAAAATTCCAGTTAGGGTTTGTTGCAGGGTGTTCTGAAAAATACATCAAAATGAATATAACTGTTCCTGCAAGACCAGCAACACCAAAAAGTATGGTATCATAGATTTTTGGTAATATAGATTTGTTAAATTTGGCAAATTGGATAAGACAAACTAAAATAGTTATGATCAGGAGTATAATAGATGCAACAAAAGGGGTGAAAAAAAACTTGTTGCCCGGATTATTTCTTTCATAATTTAAGTCTAATATAACTTCAGAACTACTTACCAAGGGATACTTCAGTGAGTCATTCACCTGACAAATTGCACCTTCAAAAGAATTCATTAAGTATGAGGGAATAAACATTTTCTCTCTTACATCTATGATTCGGTCAGCTTCACTACCTATAAGCAGATCAATTCCAAACTTAATCCATGGATAATCCTCTACACATTCATGAACCAGATCCCGATAAGATTGATCCTTTGCAGTTGCAGGATATTGAATGGTGGATCGTGCATATTTCTCAATCATGTCCCGTGGACGAGTAGCACAGTTATCATAAAAATAATTATATCTATAACCTCTGTTTTCTGGTAGAGAATTTATGAATAAAGCATCATAAAGCAGCTGTTTTTCTATTGTGGATAGGTTTAAAATCTGCTCTGTTACTTGTTGACCTTTATATCCGTATTCATTCAGAAATTCTTCAAAAGTTGTTATACCTAAAACATAATCTGTTTTTCCCCTAACAAAATTGTAGATGAAATTGGGTTGAGAAGGATCAAAAAAACCATAATTAAAAACCGCATCTACACCCGCAGTATCATCTTGTACATGTATAGCTGTATGTCCAAAAAGTGCATAAACGGCTCCGTGCCAATAAGAAGCAGTTAAAAGGCTCACTTTTGCGCTATCATGTAATATCACTTGTGCATTTGCCCTACTACTAAAAAACAGGATAATTATAAGCGATAATGTGTATACTATTTTTTTCATTATACAGTTGTATTAACCTATATACGTTGGTTTTTCCCTGTTAAATGATGGCAAAACCTGTATTGGTGACAAAAATAGACAAATTTGCTTTAAAATCATACTTAAATACATAAAACAAATAACGGTGACCTTTAGAAGGCCACCGTTAAGCATTAAATACCTGTTCCCGGTTTATTTTTTCTTATTACGATTACCGTAACGACTCATGAACTTATCAACACGTCCGGCTGTATCCACCAGTTTTTGTTTTCCTGTGTAGAATGGATGAGAAGCGCTTGTAATCTCAAGTTTTACTAAAGGATATGTAACTCCGTCTATTTCAATAGTTTCTTTTGCATTTACTGTAGATCGCGATATAAAAATCTCTTCGTTCGACATATCTTTAAAAACTACCGGACGATAATTATCGGGATGAATCTCTTTTTTCATTATACCTTCTGTTTTTATTATTGGCAATTTTCGGTTGGCAAAGATAGAACAATCTGTCTGATAAAAAAAATAAACAGACCCCTTTTTTCTTTTTATGAAAGATAATAACTTAATTTGTATTCATTATGATAAATAAATTCACATGAAGGTAGAAATTATTACTATTGGTGATGAGATACTTATTGGGCAGATAGTTGACACTAATGCTGCGTGGATGTCTCGTGAGCTAACACAATGTGGTTTCGAGATAGAAGCCATAACCTCTATAGGTGATAGGTCTGCTGATATTATTAAAGCTATTGATATTGCTTTTGGAAGAGCTGATATTTTACTTCTTACCGGAGGTGTTGGTCCAACTAACGATGATATAACCAAACATACTCTATGTCAATACTTTCATACAGCTCTCGAATTCAATGATGAAGTCCTGAAAAATATAGAATCTATTTTTATTAAGAGGAACATTCCGTTAAATCAGCTTACAAAAAAACAGGCTTATGTTCCTGTTAGTTCTACAGTTATTCAAAACAAATTTGGTACTGCACCAATACTTTGGTTTGAAAAAGACAATAAAGTATTGGTTTCTATGCCTGGTGTTCCATTTGAAATGAAAGCTTCAATGCAAGACGATATAATTCCTCGTCTTAAGAATAAATTTCAGGTGTCTGAATATCTTAGTCGCTCTTGTATTGTTACCGGTATTTCTGAGTCAGCTTTGGCAACTCAGCTTGCTGAGTTCGAACTACAACTACCGGCAGGTTTTAATCTTGCATATTTACCATCTCTTGGATATATAAGATTACGATTATCCGTTTGGGGAGAAGAGCGACTGTCGGAGATAAAACAACAGGCACGAAAATTAAAGAAGATTCTAGGTATTTGTTTCGTATCAAAAGGTGAGAAAATGCCTGAAGAAATACTTGGAGAAAAGCTTCGAAAAAAACATCTAACTGTCTCCACAGCTGAAAGTTGCACTGGGGGATATATCTCACATAAAATTACTGTTGTACCAGGTGCGTCAGACTATTACGAAGGAAGTATAGTTTCTTATGATAATCTGATTAAAGAAGAACTGCTTGAGGTTGATAAAAAAACTATTGAATCACAGGGAGTTGTAAGTCGAGAAGTTGTAGAACAGATGGCTAGTAATGTGGCAAAAAAACTTCATACAGACTGTAGTATTGCCGTTTCAGGAATTATGGGTCCAGATGGTGGTACTAAAGATAAACCTGTAGGAACAGTCTGGATTGCAACTTTATATAATAGTGAGATAATTTCTCGTGAATATAATGTTGGCAGAAGTCGTCGGGAAAATATCACCCGTACAGCAAATATAGCAATACTACAGCTGCTTAAAATGCTAAAAAATTAATGATTTGTCTATTGTTTTCAGTAAACAACTTCAATCGATAATCTCAAATCCGCAATAAGGAACCAATGCTGCCGGAATCCTTATACCCTCAATTGTTTGATTATTCTCCAGCAAAGCTGCCAAAATACGTGGAAGTGCCAATGCACTGCCATTTAGTGTATGACATAACTGGGTTTTCCTGTTTTCATCTCTGTAACGGCACTTTAGACGGTTTGCCTGATAGCTTTCGAAGTTTGATACAGAACTCACTTCAAGCCAGCGTTCCTGTGCAGCAGAATAAACTTCGAAATCGAATGTAAGTGCCGAAGTAAAGCTTATATCTCCTCCACACAAACGAAGAATTCGCCAAGGAAGTTCCAGCTTTTCTACCAATGTTTGTACGTATGAAACCATCTCATCAAGGCGCGAATAAGAGTTTTCCGGTTTATCTATACATACAATCTCCACCTTATCAAACTGATGAAGACGGTTTAAGCCACGAACATCTTTACCATAAGAACCGGCCTCTCTTCTAAAACATGCCGAATATGCTGTGTTTTTTATTGGTAAATCTTTATCATCCAGAATTACATCTCTGTAAATATTGGTTACCGGTACCTCTGCAGTAGGAATCAGATAAAGATCATCAAGTCCCACATGATACATTTGACCCTCTTTATCAGGAAGTTGCCCGGTACCAAAACCAGAGTTACTATTTACTACATAAGGTGGCTGAACTTCTAAAAAGCCAGCATCACGTGCGCTATCCAGAAAAAAGTTTATTAATGCTCTCTGTAATCTGGCTCCTTTACCTTTATAAACAGGAAATCCTGCTCCTGTTATTTTTACTCCCAATTCAAAATCAATGAGGTCATACTTTTTAGCAAGATCCCAATGAGGTAAAGCATTTTCAGGCAGAGATGGCATCAAACCACCACTGCGTTCCACCTGATTGTCTTCTTCACCTTTCCCTTCGGGAACCGAATCATGCGGAAGATTGGGTATGGTTACAAGTAATTCGTCAATTTTCTCCTGAGCATTTTTAAGACTGACTTCAAGCTCTTTGGAGGATTCCTTAAGCTTGCCGACTTTGTCTCTGGCATTTGAAGCTTCCTCTTTTTTGCCCTCTTTTAAAAGAGATCCGATGGACTTGGATAATGAATTAATTTCTGATAAGATTCCATCAAGTGAAGTTTGACTGTTTCTTCTAACAGTGTCAAGATCAATGATTTGATTTACAATATCTTTGGCATCGAAGTTCTTTTTTGAAAGCCTACTTATGACTTCTTCAGGATTTTCGTTTATTACTTTGAGTGTGAGCATACTATTTTTACTGATTTTTCAATAATCAGATTACATTCATTTAACTTTTTTGTAATTATATCCCGCAAAGGTACAAAAAATACCACCATTTATTAAATAGTAGATATAAAATATTATCGATTTAAGTGTTGGTCAGAACAGCTGAAAATGAAGAGTCTCACGCATCTCTCTGTTTTTTTGTTTTTTCTGACGATAATAACATGTTACATAATAGGCTACACCTGCCAGAGCTCCCAGCATCAAAATGTCTTTAACTGTATTATTTTTCATATTTCCTGGTTTTCTTTGGTAAATTTGTTTTTGTTTACGAATCTAATCTTATTAGTTAGATGCAAAAAAAAAAAAAATGTTGCACCATTTAACTTTATTTATCAACATATTCAATCTTGAAAATGTTTTTGCTTTTATCTGTAATTTTAAATCTATCGTCAGATCGTTCACCTACTACCCAAACAATGTCATCTTCTGAAAGAATAATCCATGCATCGTTTTTGTCTTTGAGGCTGTATTTGCGATCGGTAAAATAATCACTTAATTTCTTCCTTCCGTTCATGCCAAAAGGTATAAACCAATCCCCGGCTTGCCATTTGCGTATTTTCAGCGGAAATTTAAGTTTATCTGCATCCGCATAAAGGAAACGCTTATTTTTATTAATCTTAATCGGCATGTTTTCTTCCCTGAATAAAAGATGTATAGGGCTTTTTATTTCATTTGTATCCTTTTCTATCAAAAAGTAATCATCTCTTTCGGGATCATTATTAATTTGTTCAAGGATAAAATACAAACGGTCTTTTATCAATCTGTAATTTTCTGAAAAAAATAATTTTCCCGGAATTGAATCCATACTTTGATAAATATCTTCTATAGTTGAAGCGCTGAAGCCTAATGGAGAAAGAAATTCAAATAACACTGATTGAGGTGAAGCTACTTTCTTTAAAAGAGAAATATTTATTTTATTATCACTGAATATTTTCTCAATTGATTCCTTTATTGATCCTGAATATATTTTTTCTGCTTCAGATACATTTTGTGATGTGCGTAATATTGACTCCTTTACAGATGGATTTATAACCTCAAGCTTTGGTATGATGTTTAATCGCAGGTAATTACGTACGTATATATCTTGGTTATTTGTACTATCGGTTACATAAGGTATATCACGTTTAGCGATATATTCTTCAATCTCTTCGCGTGAAACACAAAGCAGAGGTCTTACTATGAGCCCATTTTTGGGTGATATGCCAGTCAGACCTTTAATGCCTGTTCCTCTAATCAGGTTAAGCAGTACAGTTTCTACTGAATCATCCTTTTGATGTGCAACAGCAATTACATCTGCTTCATACTGTTTGCATAGAGTTTTAAACCATTCATAACGTAATTCGCGTGCGGCCATCTCTATTGATATTTTTCTGTCTTCCGCATAGCCTGTTGTGTCAAAATCAATACTCTCGAATGGTACATCTGTGCTTTTACACCATTTACGCACAAACTCAGCATCACGATCCGACTCATCACCTCTTAAATGAAAATTACAGTGTGCAGCCATACAGCGATATCCTAATAGTATTAAAAGATCAAGTAATACCATGGAATCCATACCACCACTCAATCCTATAATAATCTTTGCATCGCGTGGGAGAAGCTTTTCTTTTTGAATGAACTTCTGTACTTTGTTTATCATATAGATGTAATTGTTAAAACAAATGTACATAAAAAAACTCAACTTGGCTTTCATAATAAATCTTTCAAGCTAAAAACAAGAAAAATCGTAATAAAATCTCTATTTTTGTAACAAGTATTGAATTATAAGTATTAACAACAGATGATAGAAAATATTGAAGCTCTTCTTTCAGAAATAGAGCAAATGACGGCTTCTAACCCTGAAGAGCTGGAAGTGTTACGTATTAAGTATCTAAGTAAAAAAGGCGCTATCCCGGCCTTAATGGACGATTTCAGAAACGTCCCCTCTGATCAGAAACGTGAAATAGGAGTCAAAATAAATGAATTAAAACAGAAGACTACTGAAAAAATACATTTATTAAAAGAGCAGTTCGAGAATAAAGATTCAGGTTTAATGGATATTGATCTTACACGTACTGCATATCCTGTTCCCTTGGGAACAAGGCACCCTATATCTATTGTCAAAGAGGAAATTAACGATATTTTTAAGAGACTCGGTTTTTCTATTTCTGAAGGTCCCGAAGTCGAAGATGACTGGCATGTGTTTTCTTCACTCAATTTTGCAGATGACCACCCGGCACGTGATATGCAGGACACCTTTTTTATACAAAATGATCCTCAAATAGTGTTACGTACTCATACTTCTTCGGTACAAACACGTGTAATGGAAAATACAGAGCCTCCCATAAGAATAATTTGTCCGGGACGTGTATATAGAAACGAAGCCATATCGTACAGGGCACACTGTTTCTTTCACCAGGTAGAGGCATTGTATATAGATAAGGATGTTTCTTTCGCCGATCTAAAACAAGCACTTCTTTTCTTTGCTAAAGAAATGTTTGGTGAAGATACAAAAATTCGTCTCAGACCTTCATACTTCCCATTTACTGAGCCAAGCGCCGAAATGGATATTTCATGTAATATATGTGGTGGCAAGGGGTGCCCGTTCTGTAAACATACAGGCTGGGTAGAAATACTTGGATGTGGTATGGTAGACCCTAATGTGCTTAAAAACTGTAGTATTGACAGTGAAATATACTCAGGATATGCTTTGGGTATGGGTATTGAACGCATCACCAATCTTAAATATCAGGTTAAAGATCTTAGAATGTTCTCAGAAAATGATGTCCGTTTTCTTGAACAGTTTAAGTCGGCAAATTAATTTTAAAATATATAATGATGAGAGCAAAAAGTTTAATTTTCCCCCTGTTGTTTCTTATAACATCGTGTGCTACTGCTCAGAAGACAGTCAGAGTGAACGCGATAAAAGCAAATAATTACGGAGTAATATATTCTTTGCCCAAGACATCATTTGAGGTTGAGTTACTGGTAAAGAAGACAACATATAAGAGGGGGGATTTTTATCCGTATGCTCAGCGATATCTGGCTGTAGATAATACTGTCACTGAAGACAGGATTGTGCATACCCTGGAAGGTATAGAGATAACAAATAAGGGAATTCCGGATAAAACCAACTCATTTATGGTTGAATTTCGTTCAAAGAGTGTTGAACCTTATGTTTACCTTAAAGAAGACGGATTGATCGTATCAATTAATGCTGAGCCAGAAAATGTAACTGAATCAAAGAGGACTATTCCTGCAAGTGAAACAGTTTCAGAAAATCCACGACGTTTCTTTTCACAGGAAACGCTAATGGCAGGTTCAACAGCAAAACAGGCTGAACTTGTGGCCAGACAGATATTTGATTTACGTAGAAACAGAAGTGATATTCTTTCGGGTGAAGCGGTTAATATGCCACCGGATGGTAATGCATATAATGTTGTGATGGAAGAGATTAATAAGCAGGAAAAAGCATTAACTGAACTTTTCTCTGGAAGTGTTACCACAGAGTTTTTTACAGAAACATATCAGATTATACCGGAAAATAGTAATATCAACAGAGAGGTTATTGCACGTTTTTCTGAAAAACTAGGACCTCTTGATCCAGATAATCTTGCAGGTGAACCAATTTACATTTCTCTGATACGTAAAACTCCTGAAGTAGTGATGCAACTGTCTGAGCGTGATCTTCAACGACTGGAGAGCAAGCTTTCAGAGGGTATTGTTTATAATATTCCCGGTAAAGGTGATCTTTCTATTGAATTTGGAAACAGAACATTGAAATCTTTGGAAGTCGATGTCGTTCAGTTCGGATCGCAAGATGTGCTGGCGAAGAAGATGTTTGAAAACAATAAACAACCTATAGAAGTACATTTCTATCCTGAACTAGGTGCTATAAAACAGATTATACAGTAATTCCTAAAACACTGTTTTATGAGAACAAAGAATGTAATAATAACTATTCTAATTACGCTTTTATCTTTCGCATTTTTGTCCTCATGCAAAAATGGAAAAGGTACGGGTAAATCAGCTGAAATTGTTTACGACAGTATTTTTCTGCAAAGGGACATACCACTACTGCATGACAATGATACTACTCTACCACATGCTGATGTAAATATATCATTTACTTATCCGGTCAAATTTCGTGATGATGTAAGCACTGCCAGACTTCAGCAAATTTTTAAAGGTACTTTTTTTGGAAGCACAGAATTTGATTCTATGACTCCTAATGATGCTGTTGAACAATATCTTAAAGAGTACACTGCCAGATATCAATCCCTTTCGAATATGTATTATGAGGATAAATCACGACTGGATGGCAAACCTCCCGTTTGGTATTGGTATTACATGAATACGAGTAACAAAATACTTTTTCAAAACGATTCGCTATTGAGTTATGCTGTAGAATATAGTGATTATGAAGGTGGTGCTCACGGTTCTTACCGCATAACTTATACAAATATCGATCTAAACGAATTAGTTACACTTTCAGAAGAGGACCTGTTTGTTCCAGGTTATTATAAAGAGCTTACCGACAAAATATTACAAAGCCTTATGAAAGAGTATGATGCGGAAATTCCTGATTCACTCCTCATGAGAGGCTTTTTTACTATTGAAGACATTGTTCCTAATGACAATTTCTGGTTGAGCGCAGAAGGTATCAACTACTCATATAATCAGTATGAAATTGCACCATATTCTATGGGAGTAATAGATGTTACTGTACCTTATTCGGAACTAAAAAATATTCTGCTTCCTGAAAGCATTGTATCAAGATATTTTTTAATCGAAGAGTAATCTTACGAAAGAAATAAAAAATAACAAAAGCCGGTTTAATACCGGCCTTTTTTATGTAATATGTTGTGACTCTTATCAATACTACTCTTTTTTAAACTCAAGGTAGAGCGTTATGTGTACTTCTTTTCCTATTCCTGCTCCATCGGGATCATAATTGATGTTGTAGTCGAGGCGGTTAATTGTATTCTTAGCAATAAAACCTACAACTTCAGTCCCATTCTGACCTACAACTGAACCACCATAAACAACATCAAAAGTAACGTCTCTTGTAACATCTTTTATCTGTAGTTTACCATTCAACTTGTAGTTCTCATCTGAAACTTTTTCAATTGATGTGCTTTCGAAAGTCATAGAAGGAAACTTTGCCACTTCAAAGAAATCCGCACTGAGTAAATGGTCGTCGCGCATTTTAACACTAGTATTTATGCTAGCAATGTCTACATTGAAAAACACTCGTGCTTGTTCCGGATTACTCATACTACCTATTATACCACCATCGAATTTTTCGAATTTACCATTCACAAATGTGATACCACTATGTTTTACCTTGAAATTAACTGATGAATGGGCCGGGTCTATTTTATATTGTGATTGAGCAATTAAGCTTAATCCGGTTAAAAGTGCTACAAAAAACAGTAATATTTTCTTCATATTCAAAATTTTTTAAATTAGTTCTTTTAGTCCATTTAACATTTTTGACTGGTTATTTGTTCACTGGCTCAGCACTATGAAAGATTATTTGCGAAAAAGCTTTATCTTTGCATAAACAAAACTTATAAAAGGTTGTTTGAAATAATATGGAATGATTTATTTATTCCTGTTATTCATTATATAAATGCTTCTTTAATATTTGAGAAATATGCAAGAATTAGATCAAGATAAAATACTGTCCGATTTAACAAATCAGGATTATAAATATGGATTTACCACTGACGTAGAGACATACGTAATTGATAAAGGACTAAATGAGGATGTAATCAGACATATATCAGAACAGAAGGAAGAGCCTGAATGGCTACTGGAATTCAGACTAAAGTCTTATAATCACTGGCTGACAATGGAAATGCCTGACTGGGCACATCTTAAAATTCCGGAAATTGATTATCAAGACATGATTTATTATGCAGATCCTTCTAAAAAGAAAAATCCTAAGAGTCTTGATGAAGTGGATCCTGAACTTCTGAAAACTTTCGAACGTTTGGGAATTCCGCTCGATGAACAGAAGCAACTTACGGGTGTTGCTGTTGATGCTGTTATGGATAGTGTTTCCATTAAAACAACTTTTAAAGAGGTGCTTGCTGAAAAAGGTATTATCTTTTGTTCATTCAGTGAAGCTGTTAAACATCACCCTGATCTGGTAAGAAAGTACTTGGGCAGTGTAGTGCCTTATAAAGATAACTATTTTGGAGCTCTAAATTCTGCTGTATTTAGTGACGGATCATTTGTTTACATTCCTAAAGGTGTACGTTGCCCGATGGAATTATCAACATATTTTCGTATCAATACAGCAAATACAGGACAGTTTGAACGTACACTTATTATTGCCGACGATGACTCTTACGTGAGTTACCTGGAAGGTTGTACTGCCCCTATGCGTGACGAAAACCAACTTCATGCAGCTATAGTGGAGATTATAGCTCTGGATAACGCGGAAGTAAAATACTCAACAGTACAGAACTGGTATCCCGGTGATAAAAATGGTAAAGGTGGAGTATATAATTTTGTTACTAAAAGAGGTATTTGTAAGGGTAAGAACTCTAAAATTTCATGGACACAGGTTGAAACCGGTTCTGCAATTACCTGGAAATATCCTTCGTGCATACTTGCCGGTGACAATTCTGTAGGGGAATTCTACTCAGTTGCTGTAACAAATAATTTCCAACAGGCTGACACAGGTACCAAAATGATACATATTGGTAAGAATACCCGTAGTAGAATCGTTTCTAAGGGTATTTCTGCAGGAAGCAGTCAGAATAGTTATCGTGGACTTGTAAAAGTGACAAAGAAGGCTGAAAACGCCCGCAATCACTCTCAGTGTGACAGCTTACTTCTAACCGATCACTGTGGAGCTCATACTTTTCCTTATACTGATATACAACACCCAAGTGCAGTCCTTGAACATGAGGCTACTACATCAAAAATCAGTGAAGATCAGATATTCTACTGTAACCAGCGCGGTTTAGGTGAAGAGGAGGCTATAGGACTTATAGTAAATGGTTATGTAAAAGAGGTGGTTAATAAACTGCCTATGGAGTTTGCCGTAGAAGCTCAAAAACTTCTGCAGATTTCTCTTGAGGGAAGTGTTGGATAATTTGAAAAGCTTTCCGGAAATTATTATAATTATCTAAAAAACCCGCGGACTAAAATTACCAGTCTATGGGTTTTTTTCCTTTAGCAATAAGATATTTGTTTGCTGTACTGAAATGTTTGTTCCCGAAAAATCCTCTGTGTGCAGAAAGAGGTGAAGGATGAGGAGACTTTAGTACTAGGTGTCGGGAAGTATCAATTGATGCACCTTTGCGTTGTGCATAAGCTCCCCAAAGGATAAATACCAGATGCTCACGCTCTTCAGAAAGACACCTGATAACAGTATCGGTAAACTCTTCCCAACCTTTGCTCTGATGCGATCCGGCTATGTGAGCCCTAACTGTTAAAGTTGCATTGAGCAGTAGGACTCCCTGTTTTGCCCATCGTTCAAGATTACCTGAGATAGGAATTTCCTTACCCAAGTCGTCCCGTATTTCCTTATAAATATTTACAAGAGATGGTGGTATTTTTATTCCGTCATTTACAGAGAAACATAACCCATGAGCCTGACCAGGCTCATGATAAGGATCTTGTCCCACAATAATAACCTTCACATCATCAAAAGGACATGAATCAAAGGCATTGAATATTAATTTTGCAGGAGGATAAACGGTTTTTGTTGCGTATTCATTACGTACAAAGTCTGTTAACCGTTGAAAATAAGGTTTATCAAATTCTTCTTTTAACTGTTCTATCCAGCTTTCTTCAATATTTACATGCATGAATATAACAAATTCTAAATTAGGAAAACACCTCTTTTACGTGCTTCTTCTTTCATTTCGTGAGGCCATATACTTGATTGTATTTCACCTATGTGTGCTTTGCGAAGATAGTACATGCATAAACGTGACTGACCAATGCCTCCGCCAATAGACAAGGGTAATTCGTTATTCATCAGTCGCTTATGAAAATATAATGATAGTCTATGTTCCTGACCAAGTGATTTTAGTTGTCTCTCAAGTGTTTCTGCATTAACACGTATTCCCATGGATGACATCTCAACGGCCTTTTTTAAAACAGGGTTCCACATTAATAGATCGCCATTAAGTCCCTGATATCCATCGTCGTTAATTGTACTCCAATCATCATAGTCAGGAGCACGCCCATCGTGTGGTTTTCCGTTTGAAAGTGGCGCGCCTATACCCATAACAAAAACTGCTCCAAACTCCTTGGTTATGGCATCTTCGCGCTGTTTTTCATTCAAGTCAGGATACTTCTGGAGAAGTTCTTCTGAATGAATGAATGTTATTTCGCAAGGTAGCTGTGGCTTTATTGTAGGGAACAGCTCAAATACCAGATACTCTGTACGAAGCATTGCTGCGTATATTCTCCTTACAATCTGTTTTAGAAAACTAATTGTTCTGTCTTTTTCGCCAATAACTAGTTCCCAATCCCATTGATCAACATAAAGAGAATGGATATTGTCTAATTCTTCATCTGCACGAATGGCATTCATATCAGTATAAATGCCAAAACCCTCTTCAATTTCATAATCGGCAAGGGTCATGCGTTTCCATTTGGCAAGTGAATGAACGATCTCAGCACTTTTATCATTCATATCCTTTATAGGAAAGCGAACAGGACGCTCCACACCATTCAGGTCGTCATTTATTCCGGTGCCACTTTCCACAAAAAGAGGTGCGGTCACCCGTCGCAAACGTAATTCTGATGATAGATTTACCTGAAAGAAATCTTTGATGTTTTTTATTCCCAGTTCGGTTTGCTTAAGATTAAGCATTGGAACATAGTCGCTTGGGATTTGCAAATTTGGCATAGCCTGAATAATCATATTATTTTTTGAGTATCTGTTTTAATGAACAAAGATATAATATTTTTTCATTTTGTCAAACAGATAGACATGTTATAATACATTATGATAGCATTTTAGTTAATATTGAATCACTTATCAATCAGTTCGTTGGTTTATTTGCACATTTGACCAACAAGATCTCCAACAGAAGCAATATTATGTCTGTCGAGATATTCTTCAATCCCTTTAACAATCTTTACTGATATTGTAGGATCTATAAAATTGTATGTTCCAACTTGTATTGCTGATGAGCCGGCAAGGATAAACTCAATGGCATCTTGCCAGTTGCTAATTCCGCCCATTCCAATAATTGGCACTTTCACTGCATTATAAACCTCCCAAACCATTCTCACTGCTATAGGTTTTATACATGGTCCGGAAAGTCCTCCGGTTATTGTTGAAAGTTTAGGCTTTTTAGTCTCAATATCGATAGCCATACCCAAGAAAGTGTTTACAAGTGATACTGCATCAGCACCTGCACCTTCAACGGCAAGAGCTATGTCACTAATACTTGTAACATTTGGGGACAACTTGACTATCATAGCTTTTGGAAAAACATCACGCACAGCTCTGGTAACTTTTGCTGCTGACTCACATGATACGCCGAATGACATTCCGCCTTCTTTTACGTTTGGGCAAGAAATATTTAATTCAATCGCAGGCATTTTGTCAAGGTCAGCAAGTTTTTCTGCACATTCAACATAATCCTCTATTGTAGATCCTGAAACATTCACAATAATATTTGTGTCGTATTCCTTGATTACGGGATAAAGATGTTCTACAAAATAGTCTACACCCTTATTCTGAAGCCCTACTGAGTTGAGCATTCCCGAAGGTGTTTCAGCCATTCTGGGATATTCATTACCCTGACGCGGTTCAAGTGTTGTACCTTTTACAAAAATACCACCAAGGCAACCCAGATCAATAAAATCCTTATACTCAGTTCCATATCCAAAAGTGCCCGATGCTGTTGTCACCGGATTTTTCAGCTTCAGATCACCAATTTTTACTTCTAATCGAGCCATGTTAATTCTTTTATATTGAAGACGGGTCCTTCTGTGCATGTGCAAACATTACCTCTGACAGTTTTTTCCACACAGCATAAACATGCACCAAAACCACATGCCATAAGGTTTTCCAATGATGCCTCACATTCAATTCCATTTGCATTTGCATATTTAGCAACAGATACCATCATTGGTTTGGGGCCGCATGTGTAAATGAAGTCGTAGTTCTTATTTTGTAACACTGAGTGGTCGGTCACAAATCCCTTCTCGCCAAATGAACCATCTTCTGTTGTACAATAAACATCTCCAAACTGTTCAAAATCTGACAATTGTAATATGTCTGTTTTAGTACGCCCTCCAAGCAGGAAATTCGGTTTAAAACCTTTTTCAGTTAGTTTTTTTCCAAGGAAAAGTAATGGAGCAGTACCAACACCTCCTCCAATAAGTAAAGTGTTGATATTTTTATCAGGAATCGAAAAGGAATTTCCTAAGGGAAATATAAGGTTCATATTATCGCCTGTTGACAGATCACATATTTTTTCTGTTCCCTCACCAACTCGTTTAATTAACATCCATAATTCGTTGTTAATCACATCAGTAAAATTAACTGAAACAGGTCTTCTTAGGAATACGTCGGGAGAATTATTAACCAATATCTGAACAAACTGACCGGGAAATATTTCGGGTAACGGTTCATTGTTAGCAGGAACAACTTTGATCAGATGATTTTTATCGTTTAATGATTCATTGGAGCGTACGGTAAAATCGAGTACTTTCATCGTGAATAATATTATTGAATACAAAAGTACATCTTAATTTTTAATTCAGCAATGTGTAATTGTTATGGATTAGAATGTTTCAAAAACTGTACAAAATCAATATTTAGTAACTACCAAGCACGTAGAAATTACCTACCAACTCCTAACCAACTCCTAATGATCCTCATATTTATATAAGGTATGTTAGGAGTTTGTACGGAGTTTGTTAGAATTTGGTATGGATTGTATAGTCCTGAAATAGAACCGAAAATATGACGAGTAATATAATTGTCATTTATTTGTCAGGAATAATCCATAGATATACAGTTCTGCCATCTACAGTAATTTCTTGATCCGGTTCCCAGTCACCCATTGAAAAAGCGTGTGATACTACACGACTACCAGGCTTCATTTCTTCCTGTATCTTAGGTTTTAATGTTAGATTAACGTCTGGAAGAAGGTAAAGTGTAAGTACATCAGCTTTGCTGAAATCAAAATCAAATAGATTTCCTTCATAGAATTTTACTTTATCCTCAACATTTGCTTCGACAGCATTGGCATTTGCTTCTTTGATCCTTTCTGGATTAAGATCAACTCCTATACCGGTTGCACCAAACTTTTTTGCAGCTGTAATAACTATTCGACCATCTCCACAACCTAAATCATACACAACTTCTCCTTTTTTTACGTCAGCTAGCTCAAGCATGCCGTCTACAACGTTCTGAGGTGTAGGTACATAAGGGACATCTAATACAATATGCTGCGCATTTAATTGCATACTTCCCATTACAAAAAATGAAAAGAACAGGTAACTTAATAGTTTCATACTTTCTTATTTAAAAAATTTTCAAGGAATACTTTATGATAAAATTGACCTTAACTGTGTAAATAAGTTTACTTGATTTAATTGGTAAACAGATAATTGCTTAAATAAGTTCTGAAATTATTTATTTATTTTGTTTCCTTATTCTGAAAATGAGGGAAAAAAACCAGCCTAAAAACAATATTACTATTCCTACCAGAGAGCCTATTCCTGTAAATGTAAGGCTTGAATAAAGCATGTAGGCACAAAAAACTACAAAAATAATTGGTGTTAACGGATAGAGAGGAACTTTGAAAGGTCTTGGCGTATCGGAATATTTTTTTCTTAGTACGAAAAGGCTGATACCGGTAAATAAAAAGAAAAACCAGAATACTGGTGCAGTAAAATCTACCATTGACTCAAAACCGTTGCGAGTGAATGCACCAAATATTACCAAAGTTATCGCTATAGCTCCCTGTAATATAAGAGAGTTTACCGGGGCAGATTTTTCACTATTCCATTTTCCCAGGAAAGATAGTGTGACGAAATCTTTTCCGAGTGCATAGTTAGTTCTGGCTCCTGTAAATATAGTTGTATTGAGTGAAGAGAGTGCTGATAATACTACAAGTATACCAATTAAAAAAACGCCTTTTTCACCGAGAGTTGCTCTCATCATATCAACTCCTACAGCATCTGAGGAGGCAATACCTTCCAGTCCCAAAACGCGCAAAAATGCCATGTTTATCAGCAAATAAATAACAGTTATGATAAGTATGCTTAATATCAGAACCAGCGCCATTTTTTTGCTTCCTGTTTTGAGTTCAGAAGATATGTATGCTGCTTCATTCCAACCGCCGTATGTAAGAAGAACAAAAATCAAAGCCAAGCTAATCGTAGCTGTTGAAGATCCATTTATACCTGTTTGAAGTTCATTAATCACAATAGTATCTACAGGTACTGTAAGGAGACCGGCAAAAACAATAATTAATATACATATCAACTGCAATGAAAGTAAAAATTTCTGTATTCCCGTACCAAATTTAATTCCTAGAATATTGATAAGTGTCAGAATGAAAATAATAATTATTGAGTAGTAGGTTGATGAGTAAACTCCTAATGGGAATAGTTGTGAAAGGTAGTCACCTGCAATATAGGCAAGTATGGCAATTGATCCGGTTTGTGTTACAGTGACTCGTGACCAGGCGAAAAGAAATGAAAAGTTTTTACCGTAAGCTAGTTTCAAAAAGTGGTAATCTCCTCCGGCATTTGGAAATGCAGAACTCAACTCTGAGTAACAAAGTGCTCCAACAAGTGAAATTACACCTCCCAGCAGCCAAGCTGTTAAAAACCAAAAGTTATCAGGTGCGTGTGATGCAACAACAGAAGGGGTTCTGAAAATTCCTGCTCCCACAACAATTCCAATAATCAGTACTATGGCATCAATTAATCTTAAAGTTGGTTTTGGAGATGAATGGGTATCAGGCATAGTGTTTTCAGTTTAATTGTTGATTATGTGATTTAAACCCTGAAACCAAAGATATTAATTATGAATGCAAAAAAAACAGTGTTTTCTTTTTGTTAAACTTTTTTATGTAATTACTTTGAGCGGTTGAAAGTTTTAATAATGATTTAATAGGGATTAAACCTCTCGAAAGTGTTGTCGTTATAATAAATAATTATCTGAGTGATTTTTTTGTCAGGCCTGTTTGAGGTCTCAAATGACTTAAAATCTGCATTTTGATGACTGATTTCTTGATTCTTAAGCTCCGATTCCTCTTGTTTTTCAGCTTTTGCTTTACTTTCGACCGAGAATACTTCACGCTGATTAAATAAATCCGGTTCTTTAGGCAAAGATTCTGGATCAATTCCATTTTTATACATATTGCCTGTTCCGTTAATCAACCAATCGGGATTTATATAATCCATATCGCCCAGAATTTTTGTTACTACATCCAGACTGGGGTTATTCCTGCCATTTAATATGTGAGAGATAACCGCTCTGTTAATATTTAACATGTCGGCAAATTTAGCCGGTGTGAGGTTCTCTCTTTCCATTATTAGTCTTATTCGATCTTTCATGTTAAATGCATTATTGAATTGATATGTTACAAAAGGTGTATTTTTACAACAAATGTTGAGACACAAATGTAAAAAACATTATTTACAAATGAAAATCAAATCAATATATAATTGTAAATTACATTTGGTTGACAATGTCAATACAATTGTAATTAAAAACAAATCCAATTGAATTAAATAGTAAAATCAGGATAAATAAAAACTTAATATATAAGCCATATCATACTCATATTTAATATTATAAACGTATATTAAATTCATATTTTAACTAAACAGATTAACTTTTAGCTGGTTTATATTCAAAATGTGATTTTAAACTAAATAAAAACATCTTAAATACCTGATAATACGCTTTGTAATGATTCCAGAAGCCTGTTTAGAATAAGTGTTAAATGCATGAATTAATATTTGTATAAATAGATTGCAAAAGTAAATTGGCTGCATATTAACATCTGTAATTATATTACAGTTTACATTTGTATTACACCATATATGGCAAATAATTAACACAAATGTAAACAAAATGTCTTTTTAGCTAAATAAATTATTTAAACATATATACTGTCACAGATGTAAACAGCACTTTTATTGTACAAATTTAATTTTAGATCAAAAATGAACAGATTTAAGTCTAGTCTGTTTAATAATTTATAGGTAGCGCAAATAACAACCATTTATTAAATTAATTATATGAAGTCTTTTATAAAAATCTGGATTGCGCTGTTATTTACTTTTATTGCTCTTCAATGTATAGGGCAAAACAAGCAAGAACAGAACAATAGCAACAATAATAAAATGCAAGCAACACATACATTACATGATTTCGTAGTCAAGGATATTGACGGAAAGGATTTTGATTTAGCCTCACTTAAAGGTAAAAAAGTTTTAGTTGTAAATGTGGCTTCTAAATGCGGTCTTACGCCACAATATAAAGACCTGCAAGCATTGTATGATAAGTATAAGGACCAAAACTTTGTTGTGATTGGTTTCCCGGCAAATAATTTTATGGGACAGGAACCTGGTACTAACGAACAGATTAAAGAGTTTTGCACATTAAACTATGGTGTAACCTTTCCTATGATGGATAAAATCAGTGTAAAAGGTAAAAATCAGGCACCACTATATAAATGGCTTACAAATAAGTCGGAAAATGGCAAGATAGATCAAGAGGTAACCTGGAATTTTCAGAAATTTCTTATTGATGAAGATGGTAATCTTGTTGACGTGGTACTTCCAAAGGAAAGTCCAATGAGCGAGAAGATTGTAAAATGGATTACTGAGGGATAATCAGTGCATTATTTTATATATCAATACTTTCAGCAGCTCACCGTGAGTTGCTGAAATATTGTCTATACCTTTAGAACCGGCATCAACTGTTCTCAGTTCACTGATAATCTCCATAACTTTGTTAGCGTTGTAATTTCTAATTCCATCCATATAATCCTTTACAAAAAAGGAAGATCTGATGTTTAAAGCACTCATAACAGAGTTTTCATCTTTTCGTGGTAACCAAAAGCATTCGAGTAAGTTACTAAAGTAGTTGAATAATACTGCCACTGTAGCCATAATAGGGTTTTCCTTTGAATTCCTGCTGAAGTAATCAACTATTTTAGCGGCTGTTAAGATATCTTTTTTAGCAACTGCCTTAATAAGCTCAAAATTATTGTAATCCTTGCTGATTCCGACATTCCTTTCTATCATCTCTGCTGTTATACGACGTTTAGCAACGTCATCAGGTAGAGATACCTCAAGTTTTTGAAGTTGTGGAATCAGTTTACCTATATCGTTTCCTACGAAATCAGCCAACATTTGCGCTGATTTTATATCAATTCCTATGTCTTTTGTTTTTAAGTAAGAAGTTATAAACCCTGGCATTTGGTTATCATATAATTTCTTTGATTCAAAAACTACACCTATCTTTTCAATCTTTTTTACTACAGCCTTTCGTTTATCCACAGTACCATGCTTGTAACTAAGAACAAGGATAGTTGAAAGCATGGGATTTTTTGCATACACATCAAGAACCTCGAACTTATCAAGATTCTGGGCTTCTTTTACTATTATCAGCTGATAATCAGCCATCATAGGAAAGCGCCTGGCAGAAGCGATAATCTCGTTAACATCAGAATCTACACCGTAAAAAGTTAGCATATTGAAATCTTTTTCTGATTCTGAAAGTACATTTTCTGATAATAATTCAGTTAGCTCATCAATAAAATAAGACTCATCTCCCATAAAAAGATATATAGGTTTAAAACGACGGTTAATTATATCATTCTTGATACTATCGAAACTTATTTTAGTTGATTGAGCTGCCATTTAGATAACTTTTTATTTTGCTTATAAATTTAATAGATAATCGAAGTGGATTAAAAGAATAGTTTATCACCAGTCAAACCTTAAGTGCTTAATTGTGGAGCTATTGTTAATAATTGAAGTGAGAGATTTTATACCAATCTTTACATGTTCTTCCACAAATTTTTCAGTGACAAGTTTATCACTTTCCTCAGTTTTTACTCCACTTGAGATAAGTGGTTGATCTGAAACAAGTAGCAGTGCTCCTGTAGAAATATGATTGGCAAAACCACATGTAAAGAGCGTTGCTGTTTCCATATCTACTGCCATTACCCTGATCTGTCTGAGGTAGCTTTTGAACTCGTCATCATACTCCCACACACGGCGATTTGTGGTATAAACCGTACCTGTCCAATAGTCCCTTCCAAAATCACGTATATTAGAAGATACTGCACGCATTAGGCTGAATGCCGGCAATGATGGTACTTCGGGAGGAAAATAGTCGTTTGAAGTTCCTTCACCTCTAATCCCTGCTATTGGTAATATATAGTCACCCAGATCACTACTGGATTTGAGTCCTCCACATTTTCCAAGGAAAAGTACTGCTGTTGGAGCAACTGCACTTAGCAAATCCATTATTGTGGCTGCATTAGCGCTTCCCATGCCAAAATTGATTATCGTGATACCATCTGCAGAAGCATTAGGCATGTTGGCATCTAAACCTACAATAGGTACATTAAAATGTTCAGCAAATATCTCTATATACTTCTGAAAATTCGTCAGTAGAATGTAATTTGTAAACTCATTCAAAGGCCTTTTGGTATACCTGGGTAGCCAATTCTCTACTATTTCCTGTTTTGTTCTCATAAAAATGATCTATTTTTGTGACGAAGAAATCGCGTTTGAAACAAAGATACAATATGTACTCATTAAATTTACCTACTTACGATGCAAAAATCAGAAAAAACAAAAATGGTTTTGAGATTTATGATCCATTACGTCGTAAGTATATTGCTCTAACTCCGGAAGAATGGGTTCGCCAACATTTTGTAAATTATCTGATAACTGAGAAAAATTACCCGGCATCACTTATGGCAAATGAAGCGGGAATTAAGTTGAATTCTCTTACACGCAGATGTGATACCGTTGTTTATAATAAACTTCTGGAACCGTTAATGATTATTGAGTACAAAGAATCTAATGTTGCGATTACTCAGAAGGTATTTGATCAGGTAGTCAGATACAACAATGTACTAAAAGTCAGTTATATTGTAGTTTCTAACGGAATAAGACACTACTGCTGCAGAATAGATTATGAAAATCAATCATACGACTACCTTACAGAAATCCCCGATTATCAAAACCTCGTATAATCTTAAAGTGGTTTTCCTATTAATAACTTTCGTCTAAAGAAGGGAAATCAGATGACTTAACATCACTTATATAACCCTGAACAGCTTCAGTTATAATATCGTATAGATTTGCATAACGTCTAAGAAACTTTGGAGAAAACCCTTTATTAAGTCCCAGCATATCATGCATCACCAATACCTGACCATCCACATAAGGACCGGCTCCTATACCTATAGTAGGAATAATTAATGCTTTAGTCACTTTTTTTGCCAGTTCTGCAGGGATTTTCTCCAAAACAACACCGCAACATCCGGCTTCTTCAAGCAATTTAGCATCGCTAATCAATTTATTTGCCTCATCGCTGTCTTTTGCTCTTAAAGCATAAGAGCCATATTTATTTATTGATTGGGGCATTAAACCTAAGTGACCCATGATAGGTATACCGGCTGCTAAAATTGCTCTAACTGCATCAATAATCTCTACTCCACCCTCTAGTTTCAAGCAGTCAGCTTCGGTCTCACGCATTATCTTAACAGCATTTGTTACTGCCTCATGGGTACTAGCATGATAACTACCGAATGGCATATCTACTACCACCATAGCTTTTTCAACACCGTTTGTAACAGATCTGCCGTGATGTATCATCTGATCAACAGTCATTGGTAGTGTAGTTGAATTTCCCACCATAACGTTTGAAGCAGAATCACCTACCAGAATTACATCCATACCGGCCTTATCGATGATTGAAGCCATAGAGTAATCGTATGCAGTAAGCATTGAAATTTTCTCACCATTCTGCTTCATCTCCATAAGTCGATGAGTTGTTACCTTTTTTCGGTTTTCATTGGATAGATACCCTTTTTCCTGAGACATTTCTTGTAAAATTTAAACTTGAATAAATTATCCTCACAAAGTTAATCTTTTTATGTAATTAAGGCAAAAAGAAAGCCGGGAACTAAGCCCGGCTTTAAATTGATTGATAGAAATTCAGTTTTTAAAACTTATAACCTAAAGTTATCAAACCCCTGTAAGAACTGTTTTTCAATTCAAATGGGTTTGCAAATATATCATCTTCAATATTTTCAGCATATACATTAGGAAATGGATAGAGGTCATCTGTTTGAGTCTTGTAAACAATTGCAAGATCCAGGAAGAAATTTTGATTGAATCTGTAACCTAAACCTCCAGTGAAATAATTGGTATCGCCTTCCATTCTGAAAATTAGATTTGAGCCTGCAACAGCAGAATTACCAGCTTTTTTAAACTCAGTTTGATAAGGATTTTGCATCCATGCGTAACCAAGTCTTCCGTAGAACTTTGGTGTGAAACGATATTCTGTACCAATTTTTATGGTTGATGCATTTCTAAAATCGGTCGAAATATATTCATTATCATATTCATACGGATCAGTAGCATCTATTGTATTTGAAGGTGTTGACAACTTCATTTTACTGTAATCCACCAATTCATAATCCACACTTGCTATAAATCTATTTCCCAATACTGTAGCTGCACTAACAACAAACTTTCCCGGAGTCCTTAGGTCGTAGTCGTTAATGAATCCTAGTCCATCTTCATTTGATGTAGTTACTCCCGGCTCATACCCCAAATAATCAGGAGCAAAATCAGACATTTCATCCGCTAATTCAACCCAAAAAGTTTCTGTAAGTGCATAATAAGTCGGAGTATGGTAAGCTAGTCCAAGTCTTAATTCGTTCATTGGCCTATAAATAGCACCAAATTTTGCACTTACTCCGGCACCACTAGTAGTTAATTTATTAGAAAGTGTATATTCATTGGTTTCAGTAAAATCTTCTAAGTAATCTGAAGTCATAGAATACGAAATATCTTTAATAGTTAGCGAAAAACCCAGGTTTAACACATTATTTATAGTTGTACCCACTGTAAAATCGTAGTTATCAATATATCCCCTTTCATTTAATACGATTTCATTGACAGCAGTGTTATTACCAACATTCATAGGAATGAGTGCTGTGTTGTTAGAGTTAGGATGAATAAGAAAGGAGTTGCGCCCAAGTACAGATAACCATGGTTGATCTAAGAATGGATCGAAACCACCATCTACTATTAACAGATCATCAGGGTTATTTATTGCTCCAGAGTTTAAACTATATTGATAATCGCTATATATATAATCAATTAATGTACTGCTTGAATTACCTAAAGCAGAAATATCTTTGTCGAATGATTTTAGTTTATTAAATGAAAATCCGAAATTAATGTGTGGCATTATATCATTTCTCAATGGAAAATAACCCACAAAGCCAAGATTATCCATACCAAATTGTGACTTATCGGCATTATAACCTGCTTCGGTTGATCTTTCTAGCGATAAATTAAGTGTTCCGACAACCTCTGAACTTCTATATACAGCTATTCCTGCAGGATTTATATTAACACCGGTAAGATCACCTCCCAAAGCTCCGAATGCACCTCCCATCGCCATTGCCCTGGCTGTTCCATGGAGATCCTCTCTTGAAAACCTCAATGCATCAACCTCCGACTGTGCAGACAGTGGTAAAGATAATATAAGCATAGAAGCTATAATGTACGTGATTTTTTTCATATCCATAAAAATTATATTCAATTTATCTTCTTCCACCACTTGAACGTGAGCTGCTACCACTTGAGCTTCTGCTACTTCCACCTCCACCAATAGAGCCACTGCTTGAAGAAGAACTTCTGCTTGGTGTAGAAATTGTTGAACTTCTTTGAGGTGTTGAGTTTCTCTGAGGAGTTGAGTAAGTACTTCTGTTTGGAGTAGTACTTCTCTGAGGAGTTGAGTAAGTACTTCTGCTAGGTGTAGTACTTCTCTGATATGTTGAACTATTGCTTGAGCGAGTCGTCGGTTGGGTTGCCCTGTTTATAGAGCTTGACCTGTTGGTAGTTGCTGAACGTTCTATAACACGTCCTGTTCTTGAGTCAATTGTTCTGCCGGAATTGTCTATAATTCTTGTCCTTGGAACATTTACAGAGCTTCTGCTTGTTACAGATGAGCGAGTATTAGCTGTTGTACTTCTGCTTGATACTGCAGTACGAGTATTTGTAGATGCACTTCTATTAGTTATAGCTGAACGAGTTGAGGTTCTGCTTGACAATCCTGCATTTAAATCTGAAGATCTGTTTGCTGAACTTCTTCTATAAACACCTGAGCTTCTTCCCGAACGGTTATGTGTTAGGCTACTGTAGTATCCGTCATAGAATCCTTGACCGTAACCGCTACTATAACCGTAATATCCACCGTAATACCATGGATCATACCAACCACCATAATACCATGGAGAGTACCAGCTGCTGTAGTACCATGGATTGTTCCATCTACTCCAACCGCCGTACCAGCCACCATATCCATATCCGTAATACCATGGGTCATACCATCCGCCATAATACCATGGTGAATACCATCTGCTGTAATTCCATGAATCATACCAGGGATAAAATGAACCCCATCCCATTCCAAAATAAATATTTGTATTCCATCCGCGATTATTATAGTCATCGTAGATATCGTCTCCTACGTATACAATAACTTCATCAGCACCGGTTATTCTGATGCTTGATTCAGGGTCATGAAATCTTACAATTCTGTCTGTATATTCATATTCTGTATATTCTTCAGAATCATCAGTGTAACCCTGTTCTAATGTTGTGTCATTATTAGTGCCACGGCGATTATATTCGTCAATATCTCTGCCATTCGCAGTAACTTCCATATTTGAAACATCGCCCTGAACAATTACTATTTTCTTTTTCTGTTGTTCCGGCTCTTGTATTTTACGAACTTTCGCAGTTTCTTTTTGAGAAGGATCTGCATAGATATCATCCCATTCCTGGGCGAAACCTAACAGAGGTATGGTGACCAATAAAACCGAAAGTAAGATTTTTTTAGTTTTCATTGTCTCTCCTTTTATATTGTTGTTTTAAAATGTTTCTATCACTCTGTTTGACTATTTTACCAGCAGATAGTTTAATTGAAAATTGCTACTGTCTGTTGGTTTAAGTACAAATATACAAGTAAATAGAGTATCGTGCTACTTTAATGACGTAGATTATTTATAAACGTTGCGTGAGGTTTGGTTAAAAAATCTCAATCTCGAGACCGTCATAAGCAAAATAAGTATTCTGCGGCAACTCTTTTTCTATTTCGGCGTGTAATCCCATCTCATGACTCATGTGTGAGAAGTATGTTTTTCTTGCATCAATTCGTTTTGAAACACGCAAAGCGTCTGACAAAGTTTGGTGAGATATATGTTCTTTTTTTCTCAAGGCACTAATCACGAGCGTGTCTAATCCTTTTAGTTTTTCAAATTCCTTTTCAGGAATTGTTTTTACGTCAGTTAGATATGCAAAATCCTTAACACGGAATCCCAGTATCGGTAGTTTATAATGCATTACACGTATAGGAGTCACTTTAACCCCTTCAACTTCAAAATCATCTTTCTCATTTATCTTATTGATACTTATATCAGGAACACCTCCGTATTTATTGGGCATAAAACAGTATGGAAGACGCTCCCTAATAGCATTTTCTAAATTATTTTCCATGTAAAGATTTACAGATCCAAACCGTGAAAAAGGTCTGAGATCATCAATACCGCTCACATGATCATAATGCTCATGAGTTAACAATAGTCCGTTTATTTTTACAAATGGCACTCCCAACATCTGCTTTCTGAAATCTGGAGTACAATCAATAATCAGGACTTTACCATCAACCTCAATTCTAACAGATGAGCGGAGTCGTTTGTCTCGATGATCATCGGAAGTGCACACTTCACAATTGCAGCCTATTTGCGGGACTCCTGTAGATGTTCCAGTTCCTAAAAAACGTACTTTCATATTATGCTTAATAATGAAAAAAAAGCTACTCCATTAAATCTAACGGGCAGCTTTTTATTTTATTTTAAATTTAATACTGAATCTATTTGCAGTTTCTATTAAAAATCTCTTTCCAAAATCCAAAGGTCATTAAATGGTACCCCATAAGTCCTTCTCAGATAATCAGTATCTCCTTTTGATGTATAAGTATTGTATATTTCAGTTCTTTTTGCAGCGGCCTGTTCTTTAGTGTCATAGCTTGCAACAATCACCCTATACATTCCCTGTTCATTCTCAGCAAGAATAACCTTATGTCCTTCGTTTTCCATTCTTTGTTTAAGTGATTCGGCATTAAGTTTAACGCTCAATGAAGCGATCACAACGTTGAATCTTTTTAGTCCGGCTGCATCGTTTGCATAAACAGGTTCTACTTTTTCTTTTCTCACTGAAACTTCAACAGGAGGAAGCGGACTTGCATCCTTTACAACAGTTGTAGGTTGTGAAGCCGATTGCTGAATTTCTCTTTCTTTAGCAGCTTCATAAACTTGTTTATAGGCACTTTGTTTTGGTTTACATGATGCACCCAAAACTAGCAGACCGGCGAAAAATAATATTAAATGGAATTTTTTCATGTAAGTTGAAAATTAATTATTATACGTAATAATTCAAATAGTTAAATGCAAAGATAATAAAGAAGGTTATCATTGTATTATTAGTAATGTGAAAATAAATTAAAAAAATCAGATCTAAGGTGTGTTAAATTGAAGACGAATAGGGTTTGGTGTAAGTTCTAATTTTTGTCCCACAGATAAAGTATCAGTAAATACAGTATCTCGATAATTTGTCTCAGGGTTTGCTACTAAATGGATATCCCAGACACCTTCTTTAAGTCCAAAAAAATAAAACATGCCATTAGGTTCAGGGAAAGTATAAAAAGTGTCAGTATCCTGAATAATGGCTACGAAAGGGTTTGCCTCCATTGGTGAAACATATCCCTTGATTGACCCTCCATAGGTTTCAGCGAAGGCTCTGGCAGCTGGTTTCAGAAACCAGTTGCCATTAATCTCATGGATAGAAAGTGCTGCATTTATATCGATTATCACACTAGAAATAACGTTCGTTGCAAGGTCTACTTCAATATTATTGATAATTAATCCATCTATAATTTCTGGTGATAGCTGAAGAGGGATAGGTTTATCAGTAACTGTGAGAATTCTGTTATTATTGCCTAGCTGAAGTCTAATTTTCTCAATCTCTTTATAAGCGGGAAAGTACTGATCAACAAGCTGAACTGTTTTGCCGTTCATTAAATTCAGTAAATTGTATTCTCCACCTGAAAATTCCAGTTGAACCCACTCACCCTCAGTACTTGTTGAGTCAGTTACAAAAACATAAATTTCAGCAATATCAACATGTAACTCTTTAAGAACCAGAGATGTTGCATCCGTCAGTTTAATTCGTAAACGAGCAGCATTTTCACTAACATCCTCTTTGCTGCAACTGACAATAATTATAAGTATAGTTACTATAATGTAGTATGGAAAAAGAGTTCTTCTCATTAAGTTATTCCTGTTGATTAAAAGACAAAAATACACAAATCCCAATATCTTAAGCAACGAAATATAACTTATTCATTATATACTGATTCTAATTAACATTTAATATAAACAAAAGCTTTAACAAATACGTTATTAACAAAAATCTTATAATTCGAAACAATCTGAAATGAAAAAGACTGCAGTATATCTAGTGCTTTCATTGACTTTAGTTAGTTTAGCGGCTTGTAACAAGCAAAAAGACAACAATAACTCAATTCAAGAATCTGAAAATTACCCGGAATCTATAAACTCTGAAGCCGCTCAAAATATTAATGCATTGGCCTTACACGATAAACTTATGGCAAGTTTCAGTGATGACTGGATCGAAAGAGAGTCTGATCCTGATTTATATCCAGAGTATTATGGAGGATCATTTATTGACAATAACGGAAATTTCATAATTGCCGTTACAGGAAATATGGATAAAAACAGAGAGTATCTTACAGATATTCTAGGAACAGATAATTTTAAAATAGAGACAGGACGTTACTCTTACCGAGAAATGATGAGAGTTATGGATCATATTGATGACTTTTTGGTCAACAGCAGTATACCCAACGATCATCCCGTCTTAATCAGATTTGCAGGTGCATATCCTGATGTGATGGAAAATCGTGTGAAAGTACTTCTTACGGAAGTAAATGACGATATCATCAGTACCTTCAAAAAAGACGTATCAAATTCCCCCCTGATCATTTTTGAACAAGGGGAAATTCCTGAATTGTACTGATAAGTTGTTTTTTATAATTTAATTCTCTACTATTTCCGATAGGCTGGAAACCAGATTTCTATCGCCATAAGCATTATCTACACGTGCTACATTAACCCAAAACTTATTTTCCCTTAAATACGGAAGTGGATAAGCAGCCTTACTCCGTGAATAACTATGATTCCATTCATCTGCAGTTATCACATACTCAGGATGTGGTGCGTTCACAAGCACATTATCATCTTTACTGAATTCACCTCTTGAAACTTCGATAATTTCTTCGTGTATCTCTATCATTGCTTCAATGAAACGATCCAACTCTGATAGACTCTCGCTCTCTGTGGGTTCCACCATTAACGTTCCGTGTACAGGAAATGAGAGTGTAGGTGCGTGATAGCCATAATCGATAAGGCGTTTTGCAATATCTGTCTCGGTAATACCAGACACATCTTTTAGTCCACGACAGTCAAGAATCAGTTCATGCCCTACTCTTCCTTGTGCCCCGCGATAAACAATCCCATAAGAATCGTCAAGCATTTCAGCAAGGTAGTTAGCACTTAGTATTGCAGCTTCTGTAGCTTCTTTTAGTCCTTGTGCCCCCATCATTCTTATATAACCATAAGTTATCTCCAATACTCCGGCACTGCCGTAGGCAGCAGAAGATACCGTATTTTGGTCTGACTTAAAGGATACAGGATGTCCCGGTAAAAAAGGAACGAGATGTTCGGCAACACAAATAGGTCCTACTCCAGGTCCGCCTCCACCATGTGGAATGGCAAATGTTTTATGTAAATTCAGATGACACACATCAGCACCAATTGTTCCGGGATTTGTATATCCTACCTGTGCGTTCATATTTGCACCATCCATATAAACCTGTCCGCCGGCTTCGTGTATAAGACGGCACATCTCCTTGATTTCAGTCTCAAATATTCCGTGAGTAGATGGATATGTTATCATGAAAGCAGCCAGTTTATCTCTATACTGCTCTATTTTATTGCGAAGATCATCCATATCCACATTACCTTTCACATCAGATAATACAGTTACAGGGGTAAAACCAGCCTGTACAGCACTTGCAGGATTAGTTCCATGAGCTGAAGCCGGAATCAAAACGATATTTCTATCACTTTCTCCTTTGCTTGCAAGATAACTTGCAATAGTTATAAGACCAGTATACTCACCCGCTGCACCTGAGTTAGGTTGCAAGCTGGTAGCTGAAAATCCTGTGATTTCAGCAAGCATCTCTTCAAGCTCATCAATTATTTGCCTATAACCTTCAACTTGTTCGGTTGGAGCAAATGGATGTATACGTTGTAATTCGGTCATTCCAAGCGGCAGCATTTCAGAAGCTGCATTTAGTTTCATAGTACACGAACCGAGTGAAATCATAGAATGGGCAAGCGAAATATCTTTACGTTCCAGACGTTTGATATAACGCATCATCTCTGTCTCTGTATGGTAGCTGTTAAAAGTAGAATGTTTAAGGAATTCTGATTTTCTTAAATATGAATCTTTTAAAGATGTTTTTTCGGGTAAATCATCTATCATAAAAACCTTAGAGCTACCTGCAGTCAATGCGAACACAGCCAGTAACTCATGAACCCTGTATGCATTAGTTGTTTCATCTATACTTATTCCAATTTCTCCGTTTTCGAAATAGCGAAGATTTATAGATCTCATCTCTGCATTTTCACGCACATCCTTAGCAGTTATACCCTCTGGAAGTCTGATTTTTAATGTGTCAAAATAACTGTCATTGAGTTGTTTAAAGCCCATGCTCTTAAGTTCTTCGTTCACATACGAAGCAATAGAATGAATTCTAAGAGCTATCTTTTTTAATCCCTGGGGACCATGATAAACACCGTAGAATGAAGCCATTGTGGCAAGTAAAGCCTGAGCAGTACAGATGTTGGAAGTGGCTTTTTCACGTTTAATATGCTGTTCGCGAGTCTGAAGTGCCATACGATAAGCAATCTTACCATTTGCATCTTTTGATATGCCTATTATACGTCCCGGTATAGAACGTTTATACTCATCTCTGGTAGCAAAAAAAGCTGCAGATGGTCCGCCATAGAACATAGGAACTCCAAGCCGCTGGCTGCTTCCAAAAGCGATATCAGCACCCCACTCTCCCGGAGGTGTAAGTAGTACCAAAGACATCAAATCAGTGGCAACTGCAACTTTACAATCCTTTTCTTTTGCTTTCTTAACAAAATCACGATAATCCTCAACATTACCGTCACTATTAGGATACTGGAGTATAGCACCAAAATATCCTTTATCGAAAGTAACAGCTTTGTAATCACCTACAACCATCTCTATACCTGAGTAATGCATTCTGGTGCGTAAGACGGCTAAAGTCTGGGGAAATATATTTTCATCAACAAACAGAGTTTCTACCTTATTTTTCACCTGATCACGGTTTCTAAGACCATACATCATAGTTGCTGCTTCTGCTGCTGCAGTTGCTTCATCAAGTAAAGAGCTGTTTGCCAGAGGTAAAGCTGTAAGATCACTAACGATAGTTTGGAAATTAAGCAAAGCTTCAAGTCTACCTTGAGAAATCTCCGCCTGATATGGGGTATAAGATGTATACCACACGGGGTTTTCGAATACATTGCGATAAACCACTGCAGGGGTAATAGTATCATACCAGCCCATTCCGATATATGAAGCAAACACCTTGTTCTGAGAGGCAATATTTGCAATTTCTTCTGCATATTCCTGTTCGGAAAGTGGTTCAGGAAGCGATAATGGATTTGATAAACGAATATCAGAAGGTATAGTCTGATTTATAAGTTCGTCTATTGATGAAAGACCTAATTTGTCAAGCATTTTGATCTTATCTTCCTCATTGATACCAATATGCCTATTTTTGAATTGATCCATCTTTATCATATTGAGCAATTTATTTTTCCTATTTATATTTATTTTTCTATTAACTTAATACTCCAACAAATGGATTATTCTTTTTTTCGTAATCTATTGTTGTTATAGGTCCGTGTCCAGGGTAAACTTTTGTTTCGTTAGGCATTACAAAAAGTTTTGTATGAATACTCTCTACAAGTTCATCAAAATTACCACCCGCCAGATCTGTTCTTCCTATGCTACCCCTAAACAGTACATCACCGGTAAAAACACTACCCGATTCTTCATTATAAAATAATAAACTTCCTGGTGAGTGTCCGGGAGCATGATAAATCCTTAGTGATTGATTACCAAAACTAATAACATCACCCTCATTCAGCCATTTTCCTATTTCTGGTCTGTAATCACTATTTGCACTTGGAATGCCAAATAATTTAAGTTGATCAGAAATATTGTCAAGTAGAAATTCATCTGCTTTGTTACATTCTAAACTAAGTCCGAACTGTGAGGCTAAAGTATTTACACCAAAAATATGATCAAAATGTAAATGAGTATTGATAAGATGTTTAACAACATAATCATGATCAATTATGTAATTTAGCAAAAGAGCTTTTTCATCTGCATAAAAACAGGCTGCATCAATAACAACACACTCATTTGTTTCGTCAGATAAAAGGTAAGTATTTACTCCCAGTGGATTGAATTCGAATGTTTTGATCTTCATTAAAGGATAATAATTTTAAACTAACGTAGTTTTTTAATACTAATTTGTATCACTCATACAAAATTAGCATTTTATTTTAGTTAACTGGCACGTACACCAGCTTTTTCGTTTGGAAAAAGGGTTCAGTGAAATATTCGGAAAGAGAAACTATATCTGCAATATTTTTAAATGCCTCCGTTTCTGAAGTAAGGTCACCCCCCTTTAAACAAATAACGCCGTTAGGTATTGAATTTATTTGCTCTCTCAATATATTTTTTCTTGTAAGTTTTATAAGTTCGGGAAGAGACATAACAGCGCGACTAACAACAAAATGAAACTTACGCTTTTCATTTTCGATTCTGGAATGTATTACTTCAACATTATCAAGACCTATAGATTTGGCAATTTCTCCGGCAACCCTCACTTTTTTACCAATGCTATCAAGCAAAAGAAATTTTACATCTGGAAAAAATATTGCAAGAGGAATTCCTGGAAAGCCCCCGCCTGTTCCCACATCTATAATCGTTGTACCCTCAACAAAAGTCACATATTTGGCAATAGCCAAAGAATGCAGAACATGATGCAAATAAAGGTTATCAATATCCTTACGTGAAATCACGTTAATTTTGTCATTCCAATCAGAGTAAAGATCGAAAAGAGCATCAAATTGCTTTACCTGGAGTTCAGTAAGGCTCTTAAAATTAGATTCTATTTCTTTCACTATAAATCAGCCAGTTTACTTACAATAGTATTATTTCTCAGCAGTGAACGTATTGCGCTATAGGGTATAAAAACTTGTGGAGCTGTTAGTTGATAAGCCGAATACTCACCCTTGTTATAAGTATAAATAATACCCTTATCGTTCAACAGAAAATTAGTGTTTGGAACTATCTCATTTATTCCGAAGTACCCCAAATCTTCTAGTTCATCAATGCTCTTAACCTTGTTCTGCTCTAACAGAGAAGTAATAATCAGACTCTGTAGTGCTTTATCATATCCTGCATTAAATATTTCATTTTCAGTAATCTGATCTCCGGTGTTCAGGTTAATTGCATAATTGGAATAGGAAATATAATATGAAGCAGCCTCTCCTTTGCTATTAGATTGTTTAATCTGGAAAGATAGAATACCATGCTGATTAAATGTGATTGAGTCTGTCAGACTTTCATAATAAGAATAGAAGATATTGTTAGATGCATGCTCACTGTCTGAAATATCAATCCCCGGAATAAGCGCATTCAATTCCTGCATATCGCTAACCGTTTCACTATAAGTATTAGCATCACGTGAATAGTTTTCGATGTAATTATTTATATACGCTTCAACAGCCATTGATGGTTCTAAATTTTCAAATGATGAACCAAACATATTCCTTACAAAAAAATGTTGCAAGGTATCAAGGTTTGCTTTTGAGCTGCTTATCGGATATACAAAACTAACATGTATATCACAATACGGTTTAGTGGTGTCATCATCCAGATACTGACGTCTGTTGACTCTAATTGTATCAAAACTGATATTGTTCTCTGTCCTGAATCTGCTACGTCCGTTGTCATTGCTACATGATACTAAAACTGTAATTGTAAGCAATAACAGGCTGAAAATCAACTTTCTGATTGTTACTTTCATTGAGAATAATATTAATAAACAATCACAAAATTACACTTTTTTATCGGTATTACCTCATTCCATGTTTCAAATTTAAATAAACCCCTAATTTAGTTTCACTGTAGAGTCTTAAATAATAAAGACTAAATTAAACAAATTTCCAGTCGACAAATTTCAGGTAAACTTTAGTAAGAATGTCCATCAGTTTCAATTTCTTTGAGTCCTATTTTCTTTTTTTCCAGTGATCTCCATGCAAATACAATATATGCTATTACGATTGGAATAAAAAGTGAAACAACTGACATCACCGAAAGAGTAAAGTAGCTGGATGAAGAATTATATATTGTCAGAGAACTTTGTAAATCCACTGATGATGGATAGTAAGCTGTATTATTGAAACCGGTTACCAAAAGTAACATTGTAACAGTTATTACTGTACCTACACCTGCAAACCAAATACCTTTTTTGAATTTTGAGTTGATAATTGTATTAATTATTCCATATAATACTGATACAACACCTAAGAGAAACAGTACACCTACAATTGGCATTTCAATGAAATTATTCAGATATTTCATATTTTCAAGGTAAACTTCACCGGTTTGAGGATTAACAGCATATCCTTCTGCAATAAGGGTCCATATAAGAAACACCAGAAAAAACACAACGAAAGGTATTCCGTTGTATATAACAAAACTGTGAGAACGTTTTTCCAGCGTTTTATGATTGAGTCTGTTGATAAAAAAGAGACTTGCCAGTGTTCTTGCAAGGAAAAATATTGCCAAACCAAGTGATATATTTCTGAAATTACCTAACAATTCGAGCCCCATAAGTGGATTTTGCCACTGACTTATCACAATTCCCGACTCACCTAAACCGGCAATGTTACCTTTACCTACAGTAAATTCTGATCCGGTAAAGAAGCTGGCCACAATTATTCCTAAAAGAAATGTACCAATCAGACCATTTAGAAAAAGTAATATACGATAAGTGGTTGGTCCGAATATATTACCGGGTTTTGACTGAAATTCGTATGATACAGCCTGTAAAACAAAACTAAAAAGCATAATCATCCATACCCAGTATGCACCGCCAAAACTAGTAGAATAGAAAAGAGGAAATGCGGCAAAAAATGCACCTCCAAAAACAACTAGAGTGGTGAAGGTGTATTCCCATTTACGACCAAGGGTATTTACCAGTAATTTTTTTTCATCTTCTTTTCTTGACAGGGAGCCCAACATCGACTGTCCTCCCTGAACAAACATAAGAAACACTAGCAGTCCACCCAAAAGTGACATAACAAACCACCAGTATTTTTGTAGAAATTCATACGTAATCATTATGATTGTTTTTTTAGTTTAACCTTCTATTTCTGTACCGGATTCTAATACTACTCCTTCAGGACCCTTCTTAATCTGTTTAACCATAATTGTTACTGCAGCTATCAGGAGTGCCGTGAAAATTAAGGCAAACATTACAAATGTTGTAATCACATGTCCGGGAGCCAGCGCAGATGCCGCTACATCTACAGGTAGAATATCCTGAATGGTCCATGGTTGTCTGCCAACCTCTGCTACAATCCATCCCAACTGACCTGAGATGTATGGAAGCGGTATACTCCATAATGCAACATAAAGTAGCCACTTTGTTTTACGCAGATCTTTTTTATAAAGAAAATATAGTACTACAATAAAAAACAGTATAAAGTACATTCCAATCATTACCATTATATGAAAGCTATAAAAAGTAAGCGGAACATCAGGAATCAAATCTTCTCCGGTTTCTAAATATCCGTAACCGAAATGAGCATAATTTTCTCTTAAAATTATCTCATGATTTGCAGCTGATGCTGCTGCTATAGAAGCTGCACCCGAATTTCCGGTATTCAGCGCTTCTTTTTCAGCCTTTTTGGCAACCTGGTAATCGGCTAGTGCCTTTATTGCCAACTCTCCCCTAGCCTTTCTTTCCTCAAAAGAGAGTGCTGTTGTGCCATCTTGGAGAGTATATCCTCCATCAACAATGTCTTTAATTCCGGGGACAAAAGCATTAAGATCCCTGTAACCAAGGAGAGAAAGCAGTTTTGGTATTTCCAGTTTGAATACATAAGGATCTACATTATCATCATAAGACTGCTTGGCTGGATTCAGCATACCTATCATTATAAGTCCTGCACCCTCCTTCCCTTCATATAGTCCTTCCATTGCAGCAAGTTTCATGGGCTGTTTTTGCGACACTTCATAAGCTGAGCCATCACCTGTATAAGCTAGCATCACAAAAGTTATTAAACCTATTATGGATGCAAGCTTAATACTTTTAAGTGAAAAGTCTATGTGTCTTTTCTTCAAAAGATACCAAGCTGATATACCTACAACGAATGATGCGCCAACTGCAAGACTTGCAAAAACTGTATGAAGAAATTTATTGATTGCTACCGGCGAAAGTGCAACAGCCCAGAAATCGACCATTTCATTTCTAACAGTGTCAGGATTAAATTGCATGCCAACGGGGTATTGCATCCATGCATTTGCTATCAGAATCCATAGAGCCGATAAAACTGCTCCCAAAAACACCATCCAAGTAGAAAGCAGATGGACACCTTTGCTTACGCGGTTCCATCCAAAAAACATAACGGATACAAATGTTGCTTCTAAAAAGAATGCTACAATACCCTCAATTGCCAGCGGTGCACCAAATATATCACCGACAAACCAACTGTAGTTCGACCAGTTTGTTCCAAACTGAAACTCCAGAATTATACCTGTAGCAATGCCTATTGCAAAGTTTATCCCAAAGAGTTTTTGCCAGAATTTAGAGATGTTTTTCCATTTTTCGTCGCCTGTTCTTACATAAACACTTTCCATTATTGCCATGATAAGGGCAAGCCCGATTGTAAGTGGAACAAAAATCCAATGATACATTGCCGTAAGTGCAAACTGTCCCCTCGACCAGTTTACAGTAGCTGCATTTAAAAGAAAATCCATAGGATAATTTTAATTTATTATTTTAACACTTATGCATGACCAACACCACCAATAGGCGGTAAAAACCCGGGATTGTTTTGTTTACGAATTGACCCGTTTTGTTGTTCAAATTTGTTTATGTTATCTTCTAAAGCATTTAATAATCTTTTCGCATGTTCGGGTGTAAGAATAATTCTTGATTTAACTTTAGCTTTTGGCACTCCCGGTACAATACGTATAAAATCAATTACAAACTCCGAAGAAGAGTGTGAGATAACTGCCAGATTAGAATAAATGCCTTGTGCTATTTCATCACTAAGTTCAATTTGAATTTCGTTTTCTTTATTTTGATTTTCCATTTTTAGCTGTAATTAAATAAGGTGGCATTCAATAAAATTAAAGAATATCACGAATGACCAATAAGATTTCTGAATTATTAAAATGTTTTAAACAAAGAAAAATAAATAAATTCAATCTACAAAAATAAACAGACTTAATTCTTGAAATTTTTCCTTATTAAAATTCTATGGGTAATCAATCAAATCTATTAATCAAATCCGAAATAGATTCCTTGGCATCTCCGAGTAACAAATACACCCCCTCTTTCCTTTTATATAAAGGATTATCTACTCCGGCGTAACCTGGCTGAAGGTCGAAGTTGCATATAAAAATTTCTTTAGCATGATCAACATTCAATACTGGCATTCCGTATATTGGCGTATCTTTTGCATCTCGTGCAGCCGGATTGATTACATCGTTTGCTCCGATAACAATTACTAGATCAGTATCTGCAAACTCTTCGTTTACTACATCCATTTCATACAGTTTCTCATAAGGAATATCAGCTTCGGCAAGAAGAACGTTCATGTGTCCGGGCATGCGACCTGCAACAGGGTGAATCGCAAACTTCACCTCTGCACCATTCTCTTCAAACTTATCGGATAAAGTACGCACCAGGTGCTGAGCCTGAGCTAAGGCCATTCCATAACCGGGAACAATAATCACTGATTTTGCCGACCTAATAATCTCACCTTTATCCCTTTTGATAATGAGTAAGTTATCCTCTGTTTCATGAACCTCTTCTTCAGTTGATTCCTCAACAAACTGAATATCAGCTTTAGTCCTACTCTTATCTACAGAAGTTTTACCCAAAAGAATATCACTCAGACTCCTGTTCATCGCTTTACACATTATCTGTGTGAGGAACAGTCCCGATGCACCAACTATACCACCCACCGAAACAAGCATCAGATCATTAACTGCCATACCGGCAATTGCACCGGCAACACCACTCAGAGAGTTCAGCAGTGAAATAGTTATAGGCATATCAGCACCACCAACACGAATAGCAAAAGCGTAACCAAACAGAGAACTGATAACTATACTGACAAATAAGACGATTGAGGTATTACTTGTAAAAGCTGAATATATAATTGTACAAATCAGTATTACAACGAAACTTGTCACTACTGTAGAATGATTTTTCCAAACTACAGGCTTTTGCGGCAACAGCTTATGCAGCTTACCTGCAGCAACAAGACTGCCGAAAAGTGTAACGAGTCCCACCACAATTGCAAGTACCGAGGTGACACTCACAAAAACAGGATACTCATTAATTAAGTTACCTATACCCAGAAGAGATAATGTTCCCACCAACGCAGAAGCCAGTCCACCCACTCCATTAAGCAAGGCCACCAGCTGAGGCATCTGGATCATCTTCACCCTTAAGGCTAAAGCAGAGCCAATAAGAACACCTATCAGCATAAAGATATAGACAGTCCATGCTGAGAAAATATCTTTGTAAATAAGCGTAATAATGATTCCCAGCAACACGCTGACTGCACTTATCAGGTTGCCCGCCACAGCAGTTTTCACCTTACTCATAAATGAAATCCCTGTCAGTACTGCTACAGACAACAGCACGCAAATGATATAATATAGTGTTTCGCTCATGATTTCGACGGTTTCTTCTTTTTATCAAACATTTTCAGCATCCTGTGGGTAACCCCAAAACCACCTACAACATTTACAGTTGCAGCAATCACAGCTATTCCCCCTAAAATCTGACCTAACAATCTTACATCACTTTCCACGGCAAACAGTGTTAATCCCACGGCAGCAATTGCACCCAACAATGTAATACCCGAAAGAGCATTCATACCCGACATTAATGGCGTATGAAGTAAACTGGGTACATTCTTAATTATAAAATAGCCCACTATTGAAGTGACTATAAAAACTAATACTAAAATTAATGGATTCATACTCCCATGGCCTCCTTTGCACCCGCATGAACAACCTCTCTGTTGTTTGTTACGAGTATTGATTTAATTATCTCATCCTCCAGATTCAGTTCAATTTTACCATCTTTAATAAGGTAATTAACCAGATTATACACATTCTGTGCAAACATCCATGTTGAGCTGGTAGGTATTAAGCCCGGAATGTTTTTAATTCCTGCAATAGTAACATTATGTTTTATCTCCTTTTTTCCCGGAGGAGTAATTTCACAATTACCACCCTGATCGATAGATACATCCACTATGACAGAGCCGTTTTTCATCCCCTTCACCATATCTTCAGTAATAAGTATAGGAGCCACCTTACCCGGTACTAACGCGCTCAGAAACAGAATATCCATATCCTTTATAACATCCTTCAAATGTTCACGCTCTTTAAGAATCCATTCTTCAGGAAGCTTATTTGCATAACCCCCTTCACCTATAGCAATCTCAGCAGGAACACCTGAGTCTACCACTTTAGCACCAAGACTTTTGGCCTGCTCTGCTGCATCGGGACGAATATCCATGGCATAAGTTACAGCACCAAGCCTCTTAGCTGTAGCCAGCGCCTGAAGTCCGGCCACCCCCACTCCAATAACCATTACATTGGCCGGCTTGAGCATCCCAACAGCAGTAAACATCTGTGGCATAAAAAATGTAAGGTCATTTGCAGCCATAATCATACCTTTATAACCGGCGCAAGTACTCATTGAAGTTAAAGCATCCATATTCTGAGCTCGCGAAATGCGGGGGATACCGTCTAATGTGAGACCAATAACGCCTGCAGCAGCTAATTTCCTTACCATATCGTGATTACCAGGTGAAGCAGGATGTATAAAAGTGATAAGATACTGACCCTCATGCATCATATCAATCTCATGCTTTTCTTTAACATCATTATATTGTGGTTCCTTTACTTTAAGTATTAAATCAGACCTTCTGTAAAGTTCTTCCGGATCAGATACCAGTTCAGCCCCCATATTTCTATACTGATCATCATAATAGTGCGACTTCTCCCCCGCACCGGATTCAACTAATATAGTTATTCCATCCTTGCAGAACTTCTTTACTGTCTCGGGTGTAGCCGCAACACGTGCTTCACCCTGCATGATTTCTTTTGGTATTCCGATAATCATAATAATAAATTTGTAAGTTATAAATGTGTTTGTATTTGATCTAACTTGTAAAACTCAAAGTTAATAAAAATTCCTGTTTTTTATAATAGTTTGTTTTATTTTGCAAAAACTACTCCTTTCACTTAATCAGTTATTCCTTTTCTATGATTTTAATATTGTTTCTCGACTAAGATAATTCTTTGACCTGTCGAACGACTTGATTACGAAAAAGAATAATTGACCATAGTCATAAGCTTGAATAAAACAGCCATTCTCTATGTATTCCGTAATTTAGGCGTAATTTGCCGATTATAATCATCAATTTAGGCGTAATTTGCCGATTACAATCCTGAATTTTGGTCTATTTTGTTGGTAATAATCTCAAAACATATTATCTTCACAACAAAATTATAGTGTTATGATTAAGAGAGATTTATTAAATGCCGTTACCTCTTCCTGTTTTCAAGGTAAAATTATTCTTCTACTTGGAGCCAGACAAGTAGGTAAAACAACATTATTAAAAGAGGTAATAAAGCAATTCGACGAACCGTCAATATGGCTTAATGCAGACGAGTCAGACGTTTTAGAAGCTTTCTCAAATGCCGGAACAAGTACACAGTTGTTGCAATTGATTGGAGCAAACAACAAATTGGTTATAATTGATGAATCACAACAAATACCTGATATAGGTAAAAAACTTAAACTTTTATATGACACCTATCCACATATTCAATTAATTGCTACCGGATCTTCATCCTTTGAGTTACAAAATAATATGTCAGAAGCATTAACGGGACGCAAAAAAACCTTCTATCTTTATCCGATAAGTTACAAGGAAACTGTTAGTAACAGCTCCCCACTTGAAGCAAAAAGGATGCTCGACACAAGACTTATCTATGGTCTTTATCCTGAAGTGGTAAACAACCCTGGAAGGGAAAAAGAAATCCTTGTTGAAATTGCAAACAGTTATTTATATAAAGATATTCTACAAATAGAGGGTATAAGAAAACCTGCACATATCGAGAATTTATTGCGTGCACTTGCTTTCCAGGTTGGCAACGAAGTAAGTTACAACGAACTGTCGAGAATTGTGGGCAATATTGATGCTGTGACTGTTGAAAAATATCTCGATCTGTTAGAAAAAGCATTTGTGATATTCAAACTCTCTGCTCTAAGCAGAAACCTTAGGAACGAAATCAAAAAAGGTAAGAAGTATTATTTTTATGATAATGGAATACGAAATGTGCTGATTAGTAACTTCTCAATACCTGAAATGCGAATGGATAAAGGATCATTGTGGGAAAATTTTTTAATCTCTGAACGACTTAAAAACAACCACTACAATAAGAGGTTCGTAAACAGTTATTTTTGGCGAACACACGATAAAGCTGAAATAGATTACATTGAAGAAGAAGATGGAGTTCTTAACGCGTTTGAGATTAAGTGGAAAGACAAAAAAGTAAATTTTCCCAACTCATTTCGTGAAGCGTATCCTGATCATACTACTAAAGTCGTAAATCAATCTAATTTTGAATTCTTTGTAGAGTGATTTTTATGGAATCTTGTATCTAGCTAGTGACGAAAGTAAATACGTAACAGGAATTGAATTGGCTATTGGAGACAAACATCCCTATTCATGGAGAGCAGCATGGTTGTTGTGGAGCTGCATGGAAAAAAACAACCTTCTGTCAGATTAAATGCATTTAGATTAATGGTCATGATAGTAAAGAAATATCCCGATTTATTAAATGAGATTACATTCCTGACAGAATCTCAATATACTGATACTTTATCTGCTGGTGTAAAAAAATATATCTCAAAAATGATAGATAGAAATTTACGGTAATTCCTCTATTACCTCCTTCAATATTTTATTAAACTCGTCTGGTTTTTCCAACATCGGATAATGACCTGTCCCGGTAATAATTCTATAATCATAGTTCTTAAAATACTTACGATTATTTTCTATTTCAGTTGGTTGCGAATCAGAATTGGCGAATTGGCAGCAGTACAATATGCTTACTGATAATCAGTGGGAATAACGACAGAATAATCTTAAAAGGCGACTCACTTAGAAAAGGAAAATAAGTACAAATAAATTAAATTATTAACTTTGCTAAAGTTCTTTCAAACAGATAAAAAACTACGAAACGTTAATTGTCACTGTAAAAAATCAGAAATGCATAAGAAATGAAATTAGAGGATCTTGGATACAATGATAAACTCCGGAAATTAAGAGTTGAGAACAATCTTTCAGACTTTGAGTTTGGAAGAGTCATTGCGGAACATAAGGAAAGGTATATTGTAAAAACCGAGAACGGTGAATATGAAGCCGAAATAACAGGAAATTTACGATATTCAGCAAAAAGCCGAATAGATTTTCCTGCAGTTGGCGATTGGGTTGCATTAACAACGTATGATACTGAATTTTCTGTAATCCATAAAATACTACCGAGACTATCTATGATTACACGACAAGCAGTTGGTCAATTTGGAGAAATACAAATAATAGCAACAAATATTGATTATGCATTTCTGATTCAAGCCGTTGACAGGGACTTTAATATCAACAGACTTGAAAGATACCTGACAATTTGTTATTCATCTAAAGTAAAACCAATAATTGTATTGACGAAAACTGATTTAATAAATGAACAAAAGATTACTGAAATTAAAGACAGTATTAAACAACGAATAAAAGATATTGCTGTTTTTGCAATTAGTAACGAAACTCACGATGGATACGAAGCACTTAAAAAGTATATTGAAAAAGGTAAAACCTATTGTATGCTTGGTTCTTCCGGAGTGGGGAAGTCAACATTATTGAACAACCTCTCAGGGAAAACTTTAATGAGAACGGATACAATAAGTCAAAGTACAAATAAAGGAAGACACATAACAAGTCATAGGGAATTAATTGTTCTTGAAAGTGGTGGAATTCTTGTTGACAATCCGGGAATGAGAGAAGTAGGAATTACAGATACTTCGAGAGGCTTAGAAACTACTTTTGACAGAATTATCCGTCTTTCACTAAATTGTAAATTTAATGATTGCACGCATATAAATGAAGTTGGTTGTGCGGTAATTGAAGCAGTTGAAAATGGAGAAATTGACAAAAAATCCTATGAAAACTATCTGAAAATGGAGCGGGAAAAAGCACATTTTGAATCAACTATAGAGGAGAAAAGAAAAAAAGATAAAGAGTTTGGAAAAGTGATTAAAAACTACAAAAAGCATTTGAGGAAAAATAAGTTCTGAGCTCGAAATTAAAAACAAGACTAAATTGAGAAAAATAGATATCACAACAAACACCGAATGATATTAAAAGTTATTCCCTCATAATTAAAGTAAATCCAATGGACTTTTTATTTTGAATTGCGAAATAATCGAAACCACAGTCAAACGCTTATAAGAGGCTACGTTGCGATGTTTTTCTATTTTCCAGTAAAGGTATTTATCGAACTCAGTTTCTATTATCTACAAAGGATTATATTTTTTTGGTAGGTATTTACTAAAGTTGTACATTTATCGCGTAAATATCACGTTATCGGCAATCTTACATAAAAACTAGCATTGAATGTGAAAAGCACCAAAGAACTTAAAGAGAAATTCCACACCAACTATTCAGATTCAACTGAATTTGCCTCAAATGCAAGATTATTGCAAAGTATTTGGCGAACAGAAAAAGGATTTGAATACGATAAAGAAAAATTAGGGAACTATTTGATTGAAAAAAATGCAATCAATAACGGGGAGAATTTTTTAACGAATAAAATATTTGAACTTGTTAAAAAGCTGGTTAACAACAATTCGGACAAGAAAAAAGTAATTCAAGAACCAAGAATATGGACTAATTTACTATCAAGTCAACCAATGGCGTTTAATATGTTCGGTGAACTTGTTGAGAACCTTGATTTATGTAAAAAGATATTTGATGAATTATACCCAGAAACAGAAATCAAAGAAATCCTAAGAATTGAATTTGAGTATTCTCCTGAAAGAAAAAGTGAAAAATACACAAATGACAATTCTGCATTTGACGTATTCATAGAGTTTATGAACATTAGTAATGAAAAATGCTTTTTTGGAATTGAAGTTAAATACTCAGAAAACCTTAATGACAAACCATCATCTCACAAATATGAATATGTAGTTGTTGCAGATAAATCAATGATTTTAAAAAAAGAAAGCCTTGAAAGCCTTAAAGAAAAACCAATTCAACAGATTTGGCGTGACCATTTACTTGCATTAAGTATGTTTAAGAAAAGTAATGATTATAAAATTGGTTACTTTATTTATTTATATCCTTCAGAAAATAAGAATTGCAGAATTGGTGTAGAGAAATACAAAGAAACCTTTAATGAAAGTGTAGAGTCATATTTTAAACCTTTGACACTTGAAAGATTAGTTGGTGTGGTTAAGAAATATTGCACTGATAATTGGATTAATGAATTTGAAAACAGATATTTGAACTTTGACAAAATAATTAAAGCCAGTCTGTAATAAAGGGCATAACTAACGTGGGGTGATTGACTGGGTTCTCTTTTGATAAACATTAAATGGAAATGGAAAAACAGTTGGAAATGGCGCAAAGCGGTAAGAGTTGGTGCACATGGAGCCGATTCTTTAGTGTAGTTTTACTAGTGTGCATGGTGCTTAATTTAGTGCCAGTTGCCGGGCAGAATACCGCCAAACCGATGTTGTATAAAGTGACTTATACAACTAAAGACCATACCGAAACACCTTACAGGGCTAAAACAGACGGGCCTATAGTGGGCGAAGTGCTGAAGTCACAGGTTTATGAGGTTATTACCTTTGAAGGCGACTGGGCAAAGATAAAGCACAGAGGAGGTGAATATTATCTCTATAAAAAACGGCTTGAAAAGGTGGATAAGCCTGATGTGGTGGCTTCTCCCTGGGCAAAAGAATGGTTCTAGTATATCGGAGCTTATATAGGTTCAGCAGGCGAATGGGGCGAGGTGGCCGACGATTGGACAAAACCGGTAACCCGTGCCGAAATGGCGCAATTGTTTGTTAAAGATATCATGGAAAATATATATGGCAGTTGGGCTGTAAAGTTTACTTTGAAAGGGATGGTTGAATCTACCGGACTAGGTTTTTTTACCGATACAGATGATTATTATGCCGACCGGTTGGCTTATTGGGGGATCGTTCCCGGAGGAAAGTTCAACCCGGAAGGAACGCTTACCTACGATGAGATGACGTCACTTATTCTCAAGTTGATGGCTTACGATAACCATGACAAAGGGGGAAGCCCATTATCCAAAGCTGATATAGCGGAATTCGGTATTGGCGGTGATAAAGGTCCCAATGCCAAATGCACGAAGGAGCAGGCTAAAATGCTTTGCGACAAGGTTATATTATGGAGACATGAGCAGAATCGGGTTACTGGAGCTAAGAATGAAAAAAACACCCGATACGGCGGTACTATCTATATTTACGATGGAATATATACTATCAAGTCCATGCTTGGTAAAAAACCAAATCAGCCACATCTTTTTGTCAATGCAGAGGGTAAGGTTGAACTGAGCAATTCCCAAAAGCAACAGTTTAAAATTACATTCAAGAAGAACGCTCTGAATATGAACAGGAGAACTATGTCTTTATTCACTATTCAGACCATGGACGGAAAATACCTGGGAACATCTGGTATCCCCGTAAATGGCAGCCGCCTTATTGCTCAAAAGGAGGAGTTTTTGTGGTGGATTGAGAATGGTCCATCCGAAGATTACGAATACACCAGTTTCATTGAAGACCCGGATAATTATCATCAGATAGTGAATGTCTCGGGATGGAAAACTACCGACGGCACTCCTGTCATCACCTGGTTTTGGAGACACGGTACTGGTTCCGACGCCAATAACTGTAAGTTTATTTTCGACAAAGCACGTTAGGGATCGAAACCTATACTCATCATCAAAAATATTGTTAAAAACAGCAAGATTTTTCACTTTAGATGTTACCAAAAATTGATTGCCTTCGTCATATTATTGAACAATTTAAAAATCAATGTGATGAAAAAAATTCTTTTTACAATGCTTTTAGCCGGGATGATAATCCCGTTGAGCGCTCAAATTAAGGGTAAGGTAACCGATACAGACAATAATCCGGTTAAGAATGCCAAAGTGGCTATTTACTCCCTACCCGACTCTGTGCTGATCGCCGGAACCACTGCCAATGAACGGGGTGAATTTACATTTCCCAACTATTACAGTGTGAATAAACTGATAAAGATATCCTATAACGGGTACAAGACTACAATGTTCCGCGCACTGCCGGAACAGCATGTAAAACTAAGAGATGAGCTGACCATGCCGGATAATCTGGCGTTAAACAGACCCGGTAATTTGCCACCTCAAAAGAAGAGCTGATAATTACGTGAACCATCCTGTACTGAAATATCTTCAGATGTAATCGTCTCATGCACCATGGGACGGTTTTTTTTGTTTATAGAATAATCTTTTAGACTTTGATATTGGAAGAGTTATCGCGGAATATAACAACTCCAGTGATCATTTACGATGAAACACATTTATTGAAAAGAATAAACGAATAATATGTAATAGATGTATTACTTTTGCATAAAATTAGTGATATGACAATTGCCATAATCGGTGGAGGTGCGGCAGGTTTTTTCTTGGCAATAAATCTAAAGCGATTAGCTCCAAATATCGATGTAACCATATTTGAGAAAAGTGCAAAAGTTTTAACTAAAGTAGCTATATCAGGAGGTGGAAGATGTAATCTCACAAATTCATTTGCTGAGATAAAGACATTGAATCGAGCATATCCCCGTGGTGATAAATTATTAAAACGTGCATTCCGTCTATTCGACCACAGAGATACATACAAATGGTTTGAAGATGCAGGTGTGCCCTTGGTTACTCAAGTCGACCAATGTGTTTTTCCCTATTCGCAAGACTCTAATCAAATCATTGTAACTTTTATTAAACTCGCCCGAGAGTTGGGTATATCGGTAAAGACTTTGCATAAACTGACTTCGATAACCTGTGGCGAAAGATACACCCTCACATTTAATGCCGATACTAGGTGCACCTTTGATGCGGTAGCTATAACAACAGGAGGAAGTCCTAAAGCAGAAGGATTGAGCTATTTAGAGGCATTAGGTCATAAAATAATTTTGCCAGTACCATCTTTATTCACTTTCAATATTCCTGGTAACTCGATTAGAGAGCTGATGGGGGTTGTTGCAGAGAACGCAATGGTATCGCTCGAAGGCACAAACCTCAAAGCATCAGGAGCACTTCTGATAACTCATTGGGGAGTGAGTGGGCCTGTTATATTGAAATTATCATCCTATGGTGCAAAATTGATAAACGAGAAACAGTATCGCTTCAACATACTTGTGAGTTGGATAAATGAGGTGAACTGCGATAAAATAGTCGAGTACATAAACTCAATCGTCCGTGAAAATCCTCAAAAGAAAGTTGCTAATGTATGTCCCTATAATATTTCGTCAAGGTTGTGGCTTCACATACTTAAAAAAGCCGAAATCCCAACAGATCGTAAGTGGGTAGATCTTGGAAAAAGGAATATCAATAAGATAATAAATCTTCTCAGTAACGATCAGTACACAGTCCATGGTAAGGGCTCATATAAAGATGAATTTGTAACCTGTGGAGGTGTGAGCTTAGAGTCCATAGAATTTAACACGATGGAGAGTAAAAGCTGCCCAAACCTCTATTTCGCAGGTGAGATATTAGATATTGATGCCATAACGGGAGGATTCAACCTTCAGGCAGCGTGGACAACAGCCTACGTTGCTGCGGTGGCAATAAGCCAACGGTTCAATGCTATTTAGTATATCACACAAGTTAATTAGATGATAAATATATGTTTCTAGTAAAGCGATTAAACGTGTCATCAAAAATATTGTTAAAAACAGAATAATTCTTCACTTTTTATGTCACCAAAAATTGATTGCCTGTGTCATATTATTGAACAATTTAAAAATCAAGGTGATGAAAAAAATTCTTTTTACAATGCTTTTAGCCGGGATGATAATCCCGATGAGCGCCCAAATTAAGGGTACAGTAACCGACACCGACAATAATCCGGTCAAGTATGCAAAAGTGGCTATCTACTCCCTACCCGACTCTGTGCAGATCGCCGGAACCACTGCCAATGAACGGGGTGAATTTACATTTCCCAATTATTACAGTGTGAATAAACTGATAAAAATATCATATAACGGGTACAAGACTACAATGTTCCGCGCACTGCCGGAACAGCATGTAAAACTAAGAGATGAGCTGACCATGCCGGATAATTTGGCGTTAAACAGACCCGGTAATTTGCCACCTGAAAAGAAGAGCTGACTATTACGAGAACCGTCCTGTTCTGAAATATCTTCAGATGTATCCGTCTCATGTACTATGGGGCGGTTTTTTTGTTTATAAGATTTTAGTCATGAAATATCACAATAGACACGATATTTTATCCTTTACATAACATTTTTGTATCTTTGTGATCGTTCAACTCAATTTTAATGTATCAAATTAATATTTCAGATAAATATTACTCTTTTGAAAGTGTTTTTAAAGAGTATTATACTTCTCAGCTTTTCTTTGCAATGAAGTTGCTGAATACCAAACCTGATGCCGAGGACATTGTGCAAGATGTTTTATTCTTGAAAGGAGGTTCAACGATAAAAGTAGACTTAACAAATAGGGATGGCCTTTACGTACAACATAAGCCTCGTCCTATTATCAGGCAATTTAACAGGATGCATTACAACCCGCACAGAGGATGGACCATTTTCTCCGATATATTTGCTTTTTCGCTCATAGCTATTACTATCACCGGATTAATAATGCCACGCGGCAAAAATGGTTTGCGGGGACGAGGGGGGATAGAGTTTATAATTGGAATTACGATACCGTTATTGTTTATTCTACTGGCATGAAATCAGTTTAAAGGTCGTGCTATTAGCGAGATGCTACCTTCTAACAGGGCAACAATATATAATCTTTTTGCATAAACCAAGCAGAAATATATATATCTTTGCCCTGTTATAGTATGTAAAGATGCGTTTTCTAACGCATAGAAAGTAATAAGAAATAACCAAGAATCAATTAAAAATAATGAACAATGAGAAAAACAGTTATCCTCTTTATCCTTTTAGCTTCTTTTTTTACGCTCAATGCACAATCAGTCGATGATGCCCGTAAGTTAAAAAATGCTCCAACTCCCAGTGCCGGTTACGGTAAAGACCTGGGGGATTTTAAGAGCGGGACTTATACCATCACAAGCGCTGGACTTTCGCGAAAATATACCATTGATATCCCCAAAGACTACGATAAAAACAAAACGTATCGTTTGATTTTCGCTATGCACATGATGGGTGGAAATATGCAAACTATGGTTGATCAAAACTTTTATGGTCTGAAGACTTATGCCGAAAGAGATGGTGTTCCTGTCATTTTCGTAGCACCCGAGGGATATACCGACCGTTCTCCCTGGCGTGGAAGAGATGACAAAGATCATATATTCTTTGCCGATATGCTTAGTCTGTTTAAGGATAAATTGAGTATTGACACTTCACGCGTATTTTGCTGCGGCTTTAGTTTTGGCGCAATGATTACATACTCGTTATCGTTAAATTTCCAGAAAGATCTTAGAGCTGTTGCCTGTTATGCACCTGCCAACTGGAACATTTACCTTCCTGAGAACAAACGCGAACCACTTGCCTTCTTTAGCGTAACTGGTACAGAAGACGGTCTCTGCAAGTTTGTCAACTCAGATGAACTCAAACAAGGTGGCAAGTACTGCGTATTAACACATCTGAAGAACAATGGACTAAGAGAAATGCCCAAAATACCTATAGCTACAACGCCAACTCATATCACGACAGAATTTGAAGGACTTCCAGAAGAATATCCGGTATTGTTTGGTTCATTTGTGGGTGGTCATACCGAAAACGTTAAAGATCCCGGTTCTGATGTGAATTGGATAGCAAAAGAAACCTGGGATTTCTTTATGCGTTTCTAGTCTTTTGAAAGCGGAAAATATTTGACACCCAAAAATATTATGTAGTTTTGGCACCTTAGTTTTCAATGTTTTAGTTCACAGGATACTTAAACTTGACGAATATGAATAAAGATGTCATACCAACCTATAAACTGGAAGAATATTTTGAGGCTTTTCAGAAACCATGCATTGCATTTAACATGGAGTATATAAATCATGTTCCATTTTTTGACTCCAACAAACCGCATAGACACGATTATTATCAAATTATTGTTCTGGAAAAAGGAACAATGAATCATAATATCGAATTTGATACTTATCAAATAGCAAAACCTTGTATATCTGTACTCTTTCCGAAACAGTTTCATCAGATCTCATTTTCACCTGATGCTGAAGGGGAGATTATCATGTTCGGTGATGAACTGTTTTGTTCTGCTGTTCTGCAAAAGGATTTAAGTGCTTATAATGTTGACCTGCAACGTCGGTTGAATTATATTGTCCCAACAGCGGAAGAGTTCGCTGAACTAATTGCTGTTGTAAAGAATATACGGGACTTATACGAGCGTATTTCTCCTGCTAAAAAAGAACAGATCAAGTTCTATATTAAAATATTATTGCTGCAGCTTATAGAATATGGGCATTCAAAAGAGCCCTCAAGAACTGAGACGGAAGAGGCCGATATCAATCTTCATTTCCGGGATTTGGTGGAAGAGCAGTTTAAAGTGTGCAGAACAGTGCAGGGTTACGCTGAACAACTGAATATAACGACAAAGAAATTAAATGCTATCTGTAACAACTATGTCGGAGAAACGGCCTTGAATGTAATTCATGAGCGATTACTGCTGGAAATAAAACGATTGTTGGTGTTTTATGACTTTCCGCATAAAGAAATTGCTTACGAACTGGGATTCGACTCTCCTTCTGCTCTTAATAAATTTATAGCTGCTAAATTAAACTGTACTCCATCTGAACTGAAATACCGATTATCTCATATTTACAAGAAATAAGCCCAAATTTATAATCTCTACACTCCCGGGAACATGTAATTTTGCACCATAAATTTTAAAAACGATTATAATTATGAGCAAATTGTATGTAGCAGGCGAAACGTTTCATGGCGTTGGAGCTATTGAAGAATTAAAAAACCTGAAAGGTAATAGAGCAATTATTGTTTGTGGTAAAAATTCTGTAAAGAAAAGTGGTGTATTGGATAATGCATTGGATTACTTGAAAGAAGCAGGAATAGAGACTCAAGTTTTTAGTGGTGTTGAAGGTGATCCTTCTATTAATACTGTACTTCAGGGTGCTGAATCTTTCTCTAAGTTTCAACCGGACTGGGTTATCGGATTAGGAGGCTGTTCAAGTATTGATGCTGCTAAAATGATGTGGACATTCTATGAATATCCCGAACTGACCTTCGAAGATGTTATTAAACCCTTCAATATTCCGGCTTTACGCCAAAAAGCACGTTTCGTGGCAATTCCCACAACAAGTGGTACTGGTACTGAAATGACCGGATTGGCAGTGATTACAGATAATGAGAAAGGTGTTAAATATCCGGTTGTTTCTTATGAACTTACTCCTGATGTTGCAATTATAGATGGTAATCTCTGCAAAACAATGTCAGACAGAATAACAGCAAATACCGGACTCGATGCATTAACTCACAGTATTGAAGCTTATGTTTCTAATATTGAAGATAATTATGCAGATGTATTGTCTAAAGGTTCTATGGAGATGATCTTTGACAATTTAAGAACTGCAGTGGCTGAACCTGAAAATTTAACTGTACGCCAAAATATGCACGATGCATCCGCTATGGCCGGATTTGCTTTCACAAATTCCTGGTTAGGTATTGCACACTCCCTGGCTCACCAATTAGGTGGTATGTACCATATTCCTCACGGAGTTGCTAACGCAATAGTTTTGCCAAACGTAATTCGATTTAACAGTAAAGCCACTAACAGATTTGAAGATTTAGCAACTGTTTTGGGAAAACAAACTGCCGAAGATTTAGCGCAGGAAGTAGAAACCTTACGTGCCGACATCAATGTGATCGGAACTGTAAAAGAATTTGGTGTAAGCGAAGAGGAATGGACAAAGAATCTTAAATATATTGCAAATAACTCATTTGCGGATCCTTGTACCGGTTTCAATCCTCGTAAACCGACAGTTGAAGAACTGGAGCAAATATTTCAAGCTTGTTACGAAGGAGTAAAAGTGAACTTATGAAATAAATAAGTCACGAGTCTGTTAAAACACCATACTTTACTTTTAAATCATTATAAAATAACAATGACCTGAACCTTACTTGACTCAGTTTTAAAAGGAGATTATAAGAGCGAGGTCATACCAAAGTATGGATCAAGACAGACTAAAGTATCACCCATGTCAGAACTAACATATTGATGTTTTTTTCTCATATATTTCTTTAATTGCAGATAAAAAGCTATTTTTGTATGAGAATTCAAGATTATCAGTTAAATAAAATAATTAAGAAGATGGTAAGTTATAAAGAACTGGGTTTAGTAAACTCAAAAGAGTTATTCAAGAAAGCGGTTGAAGGTGGCTATGCTATCCCAGCTTTCAATTTCAATAATATGGAACAATTACAGGCTATTGTTTCAGCTTGTGTTGAAACAAAATCTCCTGTAATCATGCAAGTGTCAAGCGGTGCTCGTAAGTATGCAAACCAGACACTTCTACGTTATATGGCTCAGGGAGCTGTTGAGTATGCAAAAGAACTTGGTTACGAAATTCCTATTGTTCTGCATCTTGATCATGGCGACAGCTTTGAATTATGTAAAAGCTGCATCGAAAGCGGTTTCTCTTCTGTTATGATTGATGGTTCTCATCTTCCTTACGAGGAAAATGTTGCATTGACAAAAAAAGTTGTTGATTACGCACATCAGTACGATGTTACAGTAGAAGGTGAATTAGGAGTTCTTGCAGGAGTTGAAGATGACGTACAGGCAGAACATCACACTTATACTGAACCAGATGAGGTGGTTGACTTTGTTACTCGTACAGGTGTTGACTCATTAGCAATTTCAATTGGTACTTCACATGGTGCTTTCAAGTTTACACCTGAACAGTGCACACGCGATGAAAACGGTGTATTGGTACCCCCTACAATTCGTTTCGATATTCTTGAAGAAATTGAAAAGCGTATCCCGGGATTCCCTATTGTACTTCACGGTTCTTCTTCAGTACCACAGGAGTATGTGGAAACTATAAACAAATATGGTGGTAAACTAAAAGATTCAATTGGTATACCTGAAGAATGGCTTCGTAGAGCTGCAACTTCTTCTGTTTGCAAAATTAATATCGACTCAGACGGTCGTTTAGCTATGACTGCTGCTGTTCGCGAAGTTTTTGCAAAAAATCCGGCAGAGTTTGACCCTCGTAAATACTTAGGACCTGCACGTGAAGAACTTAAAAAGCTTTACATGCACAAAACAATTAATGTATTAGGAAGCGCCGGTAAAGCATAAGAATTATCTATATATAAAAAAGCTGTCTATTAAATTTAGGCAGCTTTTTTTTGTTTCTGGGAATCTATGCAATTACTGAATCACACATACTTTTGATTCGGTTATTTAATTCAGTCTCTTTTAGTAATTTCTCCAAAGATACGTGCATTCTGTATCTCCAATAATTTTCAGGATTTGCAGGTACATTAATACGTTCTTTGTTTATATCCGGATTGCGTAACTCACCGTCAATCGACAACCAATCCTGCCATGGAATAATTACCCACATTGCAGCAGATTTTAAATGCCTTTCAATTATTTGCTGACACAATTCAGTACTGCATTCATCAGGTGCTAAACCTTCATGGTTTAGTACATTATTATAATAGTACTGCGTAACTTCTCTGTTTTCTGTCCACCATAAACGAATGGGTGACATGTCATGTGTTGAAGTAGTGCAAACAGATAAATATGGCAGATTATTCAAATCGGTAAATTTGTAGTTTGAACTCTTTGGCATTCTTTCAATCTCAAGACTTAAAATCTGCAATTCATACATAACCGAAGGGACGCAGTCGGGAACCATACCTAAATCTTCTCCACAAACCATCATGTTTGTTGATGAAATTAAGGGAGGCAGTTTTTTCATGGCCTGATCTCGCCAGAAGTAGTTATGACGATTGAAGTAAAAATCATCGTACAAACGATTAAATGCAAATTTAACATCATCATCAAGATATTGGAAAGAATGTGTGTATTGTGCTGTTATTCTGGGATGAAATTTGTGAAAGTCATTCGGATCTCTTACGAATAACACTTCTGTGCAAAGCGATAATAGTCCTTCGCAAACAACTTTTTCCTTCTCATTACTCTTATTATCAAAGAGTAACGATATTTTCTTCTGAGTGTCGCAGAATGATTTCAATTTAAATCTTTGCCAACCCGAAATATCTAGATAATTACTCTTAACCTCTTCAGTATATTCGCCGAAAATATCAGTCAGAAAATTTTCGTGAATAAAATGATTCACCATTCTTTCCTCATCAAAAGGTATACCGGCTCTGCTGATCTCTTCTGCCCAGTAGGGTAATGCAGGATTAAAATGTCCCAGCAAACCCTGTACTGCATCAAGAGGTATTTCCCAAATACGGAAGAAACCAAGGATATGATCAATCCTGTATGCATCGAAATAGTCAGCCATTTTACCAAAGCGATTTTTCCACCATTTGTAATGATCTTCTTCCATGGCCTTCCAATTATATGTTGGAAAACCCCAGTTCTGTCCAAAGTATGAAAAATTATCTGGTGGCGCTCCGGTTTGGGTTTCCATATTGAATAAATGCGGAGAGCTCCATGCATCAACACTGTCACGATCAATCCCTATGGGAATATCCCCTTTTAGTGTTATACCTTTTTCATGAGCATACAGTCTTACTGCTGAGAATTGCTTGTGCAACAGATACTGAACAAAACAGTAGTAGTCAGTCTCTTTTTTTGAATCGGAATAAATCTCAATCATTTGTTTCAGACGTCTCTCATCGTATTTACTGAACTCACCCCAATCTCTGAAATTTGCACTGTTATTTTTGTCTCTCAGATAACAATAGCAAGCGTATGGAAAAAGCCAATCTTTATTTTGTTCATAAAATTCTGAAAACTCCTTTGAATCTAACACCTCTTTACCATCCTGCAGAAAAAGGTCTTGACAATAATCATACTTGAGTTCATATACTTTTTCGTATTCTATCTCATCTAAATCGTTTAGAAGTTTAGCTTTCTCTAAGTATAGTCGGTATTTCTTACTATCATTTAATTTAAATTCCTTGCAACCTAAATAAATTGGATGAAGGGCATAAATAGAAATGGCGCTGTATGGATATGAATCACGCCATGTTTTAGTAGTTGTTGTATCATTAACAGGTAAAAGCTGAATTATGTGCTGGTTAGTTAAGGCAACCCAATCTATCATTTTTCTTAAATCAGCAAAGTCTCCTATGCCAAAACTATCATCAGTTTTTAATGAGAAAACAGGTATTGAAGTGCCTATTCCTTTGAATGAAAAATTATAATGATGAAACAGTAAAGCCATTTCTACAAATACTGAATCACACTCTTGTGCTTTTTCCGCAAAAAGTATTCGATTTCCACCATCTTCCCAATGAACATTTTCACCGGTGATATCATCCATTATTACAAACTTGTAATGAGTCTGCTCGGGCAATTTTTTGGCATCCAGTATTATCTGCCACTCACCGTCATCTATACAGTCAAGTTTTTTTGCTTTAGAAAGATCCCAGCGGCCAAGCTCTTCACATTCACCGCTTATATAAAGCTTCTGGTCCTTTCCTGCGTAAGGACAAATTACATTTAAAAGTACAGAGTGTTTATAATATTTTGTTGGAAGAGTGGTTTTTTCATGTTTGAAAACACTTTCAGTAAAAACACTTGAATATAAATATGAGTGATAGGGTTTGCTTTTCCAAAGGTCTTGTATAATAAATTTCTCTTTATTTTTTATTATATGAAGCTTACGCGGTCTGCCCCACTCTCTTCTTATTACACCTGTTCCCTGACGTATAAAGTAGTAATACTGAATTTCTTTTGTCTCAGTAACATTTAATTCTGCAAACCACCTGTTGCCTTCATTTGATAATACCAATGCATTTGTTTCGTCGAATTGTCCCATTTCAGGTATAGAACCACAAAGGCATACTTGTTGACCCCAATTTGTATGGTAGTCAATTTGAAAAGTTAACACAGCCATATATATCCCCTTATTAGTTAATCATTCTTTCAATAATAATGACTCAAATCAGAATAAACTGATTTGTGACAAAACTACAATGATTTATTCACTAACAGTACGAAAGATTGTAACTTTTGTGCTGAATCAAATGCAAGCGATTGCAATGAACAAAGTACTATAAAATTAAAGGAAAATAAGAATCATAAGCTGTGCTGAAATAACCCTAAGGAACATTGTCAAAGGATATACAGTTGCGTAGCTTACTGCAGGCACATCGTTACCCGCTGTTGAATTTGCAAAAGATAGTGCAGGTGGATCTGTCATGCTTCCTGCTATTAGCCCCATCAACGAATAGTAGTTTAATTTACATACTTTCCTTCCAATTATTCCCATTGTAAGAATGGGCAAAACTGTGATTATGAAACCATAGCCAATCCATTTATATCCACCATTAATTATGGTTTCTATAAAACCTCCTCCTGCTTCTAAACCGACACATGCAAGGAATAATGCTATCCCTATCTCTCTGAGCATGAGATTAGCACTCATGGTAGTATAGGTTACAAGTTTTAATTTAACGCCAAACTTACTAATTAGTATTGCAATAATTAGAGGACCTCCTGCAAGTCCAAGTTTAACCGGTTGAGGTATACCGGGGAACATTATTGGTACACTACCCAATAGAACGCCAAGCGCAATTCCTATAAAAATTGAAATAAGATTGGGTTCTCTAAGTCGTCTGAGTGAATTACCCATGTATTTTTCCACATTTGCTATCGCATCCTCTGAACCAACAACAGTAATACGGTCGCCAAGCTGAAGTCTTAATCTTGAGTCAGCTATCAGATCAACACCTGCACGGTTAACCCTTGTTATATTCACACCGTAGTTATTTCTGAGCTTCAAATCGCCCAAAGACCGGCCATTTATAAATGATTTAGTTATAGATATTCGTCTTGATACAAGTTGAGAATCCAGTTTATTCCATTCTTCCCTTTTCATATCAATGCGGTTACCTATCAATGTTTCAATGATCTCAATATTATTCAGGTTGGATACAACCAATACTTTATCATTTTCACACAATATTGTATCTGTTTGGGGTACAACCAACTTTCCAGTATCTGTATGTAATACTCTTGAAATTACAAACTCTTTCTCTATCAGAGATTTTATATATTTAATGTTTTTGCCGAAAATTGAAGGATTTTTTACCTGAATAGAGAACATTTGAGCTTCAATGTTTTTTGATTCATCATCCTCTTCAAGACTCTGGTTCTCTTTTTCAGTATCAACTTTAAAAATATACTTAAAAAGTAACAATGTTAATATAATTCCCACAACTCCTAATGGGTAAGCTACAGCATAAGCTGTTGCAATTGTTGGATCTGTTGCTCCCGTTATATCTGTATAAGTCTGTTGTGCTGCTCCTAGTCCGGGTGTATTTGTCACAGCGCCTGACAGGACACCTACCATTGTAGAAATTGGTGTATCAGTTACCAAATGAATGATATAGGTTGTTACTACTCCAAGCAATACTACCCCCGCAGCAAGAAGATTAAGGGTTAAACCACCTTCCTTAAATGATGAGAAAAAGCTTGGTCCTACCTGCATCCCGATAGAATATATAAATAGGATTAATCCAAACTCTTTCATAAACAAGAGTACGCCGGGATTAATCTCAATTCCTAGATGACCTAAAAATATTCCACAAAAAAGAATCCAAGTAATTCCCAGTGATATACCGAAAATTTTAATCTTACCTAAGATTAAACCTACTGATATAACTATAGCCAAGATAAATATTGCGTGAGCCACACCCGATCCGGTAACTAATTGTACAATCCAATCCATTTCTGAATAACCTAAAATTTTAATGTTCCTGAAAAAACTTTGCAAATGTAGCTCTATTTTATTTACCTGCAAAATAGTCGCAAACTTTGTGGTGTCGGGATAAAAAAAGTAAAATTATACCTCTTAGTGATGGTATTTGTTTACTAATTGCTTTTTTTGTTTTACTTTTATCAAGTCAAAAAATATTATAATGAAAAAAGTAGCACAACTAATCACCTTTTTTATCATCATATCAGTGTATAGTCTGCACAGTCAGAACATAAGTGTACAAGATATCATTCAGGAAGGTGTAGAACTACATGATTCCGGTGAATACAAAGAAGCTATTGATAAATACAACAAAGCACTTGAAATGGATTCTACATCAATTAGTGCAGTTTATGAAATGTCATTATCATATCTTGCATTAAAAGATTTTGAAAATGCTTCTTTATATAGTACACAGGTTATAAATTCAGATGATGAAACGCTCTTACCGGGTGCTTATGCAGTAAAAAGTGAGGCACTGGCAGAGATGGATAGTGTAGACAAGGCAATTGAGTTGCTGTATGAAGGGTTGGAGAAAAATGGCGAAGACTATCTGCTCAATTTCAATCTTGCAATTAATTTTTTCAAAAAAGGGGATATTGATAAAACTTTGGAATTTGTAAAAAAGGCTATAGATCTGGACAAATCTCACAGCGGAGCATTTCTTTTAAATGCGTATGCTTTAAATGAAAAAGGTCTTTGGGTTCAAAGCATACTTTCTTTTCAGATGTTCTTGCTCCTGGAACCTGATAGCAAACGATCAAAAAATGCTTTTGAGGAGATGTTGCAAACTATGAGGATTGAAAAAGCAGATAAACCCGTAGAGAGATCTTTCATACAACAACAGATGAGTCGTAAAGAATCAACTGTACAAAACGTTGACATTCCCCCTCTTAGTATTGAGAATGGTTTGAACAGAAATTTTGTTTACAATGCAATTACCACAACATTAGACTCATTAGAAAACTTAAGCGAAGAAGTTGATGAATTTACAGTTTTCAAAACTGTAAACATGGAAATTATGAAAGTTCTTGAGAGAGAAAGTAAAGGTTTAAAAGAAGGTACCTTTTGGACATTTTATATTCCTTTTTTCTCACATATTGCACATTCTAATTATTATGACACATTCTGTCGTTATATCAGTGTTTCTTACTTCCCCGAATCTCTTGAATGGTGGGAACAAAACCCTGAATCAGCAATAAATTTTGTAATTTGGTTCGAAAAAGGTGATAACATCTGATATAGTTAAAAAAAACTTTTACCTTTGCTTTGTAACCCAATTCCATTGAAATGATTGACGAGGAACAATTACTTGAAGAATTACGTAATTCCCAAACTGCCCGCAAAGCATTTGCTAAGCTCGTATCGGAATATAGCGAAAGATTATACTGGCAAATCCGTAAAATGGTTCTTTCTCACGATGATGCCAATGATATACTACAGGATGTGTTTATTAAAGCCTGGACAAACCTTGACAATTTCAGAGGAGAATCAAAATTATCAACATGGTTATATCGAATAGCCATCAACGAAAGTATTACCTTTATTAACAAAAAACGATTTCAGAACAATATTTCGATTGATGAAGATGATTCTTTTCTTATAAACACACTCGAAAGTGACACATATTTTGATGGTGACGAAGCACAAAAGCTATTACAAAAGGCAATATTGACGTTACCTGAAAAACAACGACTTGTATTTCAGCTGAAATATTTTGAAGAAATGAAATATGACGAGATGTCTGATATACTTGGAACTTCAGTGGGAGCCCTAAAAGCATCATATCATCATGCAGTAAAAAAGGTAGAGAAATATTTAGATGAACCACGTTAAACCTTTTACTTTTCGTTAAGTCTATTCAACAGAACGGAGCAAAAAAAGAAGGTATGAAAACCAAATTTAACAAATTAAAAGAAATAGACAAGAGCAATAATCCCTTTAAAGTTCCTGAGAACTACTTTACTCAATTCAATGAAGACATTATAAACAGACTTCCGGAAAAGGAGTTTTATGCACCTAAACAGGTCCCATTATGGGATAAAGTAAAGCCTTGGATATATCTTGCTGCTATGTTTGTCGGAATGTATTTCACAATTAATTTTATTTTAAAAAGGAGTGAAAACTCAGTCACTATACCTCAGACCATTGTATCTGAGCAATTATCGACAGTTAAACCCGGCAATGAAAATTACTGGTCTACAGTAAATATGAGCGAAGAGGAATTTTATCAATTTCTCGAAGAACAGCTTGTGGATGAGGTCTATTTTGACTATATGTATAATCAATATTATCTAAACTAAAACATCGTATATCTTTTAAAAGAAACTTGATATGAGAAGATTAGCTATTTTACTATTATTTACTCTCCTTCTACCAACATACTTTTCCTCTGTTTCAGCACAAAACAGAGATCGAAGAATGAATATTGAAGATTACGAGAAGAGAAAGATGGAATTTATTAGAAAAGAAGCCGGTCTTTCTAATGCAGAGGCTGAAAAATATTTCCCACTTAACAGTGAGTTAACACAAAAGAAATTTGATTTACGAATACTTCACCGAAATAAAGTTCAAAAGATAAAAGATAACAATAAACTATCAGACTCAGAGTATAGAAAACTTTTGGAGGATGATATGGATGTTAAACTGCAGGAAGCCGCACTTGATAAGGAATTTGCTGAGAAATTCGAAAAAGTACTTACTCCTGAAAAACTATATAGAGCGCAACAGGCAGAGAGAGAATTTATGCAGAAAGAAGTTAGCAACTTCAGAAATGTTCAAAGCAACAGGAGATAGATATTACTGTCAGGTAAACAATAATAAAAAACAAAAAGCACGGAGAATGTAGTTAATACAAATTCCGTGTTTTTTTGTTTTTAGGAAATACCTGATTTACAATGATACTTTACTACACGTCCAATCCAATTTTCTTCATGCTCATTTTTTTTCTCTGATATATTTCTCTAAATAATTTATTGCTTTATTAATATCTTCTTTTGTAGTGTATTTGCCGACACTAAAACGAATTGCACCTAAAGCAATATCGGGATTAACACCCATTGCTGCCAATACCGGCGAAATGGTTTTAGATCCTGAATGACATGCGGATCCTGTGGAGGCATTAATTTGGGGAACTCCGGTCAATATTTCGCTTCCCACTTTTCCAATAAAACTAATGTTCAGGGTGTTGGGCAGACTATTCTCATAATCCCCATTTAGGTGAATATTATCACCTGATATGCCTATTAATTTTGAGAAGAAATAATCTTTTATATCTTTCAGATGAGAGGTTTGTAATAATTCTTGCGCTAATTCAGCTGCTCTACCCAAAGCTACGATGTGAGGCACATTCTCTGTACCTGCACGATATGAATTCTCCTGACTTGCTCCGTGGATCAGAGACTCAATTATAATACCTTGCCTCATATACAGAGCTCCAATCCCTTTGGGAGCATACAGTTTATGTCCGGTAATGGTCAAAAAATCGACGTTCAATTCTTTTACATCCAGCGGAACTTTCCCGATAGATTGCGAAGCATCACAATGAAATAAGATATCAGATTTCTTACAGAGTGTTCCGATTTCTTTTATAGGTTGCAGCGTTCCAACTTCATTATTTGAATGCATAACGCTAACGAGTATAGTATCAGGTCGCAATAGTTTACGAATATCTTCGGGATTAACCCTTCCTGAAAAATCGACACCAACATAACTTACTTCATAACCATTTTTTTCTAAATATCGGAGAGGTTCTAATACCGAAGGGTGTTCGATTTTTGTAGAAATAATATGGGTTCCCTTATTTTTATAGGTATATGCAACGCCTTTTATAACCATATTATTGGATTCACTTCCGCATCCGGTGAAAAGTATTTCATCGGATTGTGAACCAATAAGGGCTGCAACTTTTTCCCGAGCGTTTGTTATTGCCTTCTTTGCGTGATAACCGAGGGTATAAGAGTTTGATGGATTACCATAATCTGTTGTTAAATAAGGGATCATTGCATGATAAACTTCAGGTGCGATGGGACTGGTTGCATTGTAATCTAAATATATAGCTTCCATATATGTCATATTAAAGGTACTTGCACAAAGAACCTCGGATTATAATAGTCCTAGGTCGTTTGTACAAGATTTTACAGGTCTAATCTCCTCTAAAATGTAACCATTTTATCAGCCCATTCAACGACTTCAACACAATCTATCATCGTTGAAATAGGGCAAGCCTCTGTACTTTCCAATTGTCTGGACTTCAAACACGTTCCACATGCAAGAATTTCTCCACCAACTTCTATAAATTTATTTAGTTGTTCATCAACATTGTATTTTACGTCAATTAAACCCTCACATTCAACCGCTTCACCCATTAGGAAAACTTTTACTTCGTGACCTTTATTTTTGGCGGTTACTGCAAATCTGAAAGCATTCCATGCTTTTTCCAGTTCTTTGGTTTCTAGTAGTATCCCATAAAGCCATTCTGTTTCAACAATTCTACCGCTTCATCTGATAAGATACATAGTTCATACCCATTTGTAGGAATTACATTCAATTCTTTATTTCGATAATCTCGTAATAATTTCACGACTTCTGAATTTGTTCGATACCTAAATCTCACAAGTTTTCCCATACTTTGAGAACCTTTTTATTTACCAATCTGTAATAAACATAAATACCTTCTTTGGTAGTGGAGACAAGTCGTGCATTTTTTAATATCTGTGAATGTTTCGAGGTGTTGCCAACACTCGTTTCTGTTTGTTATGCAAGTATTTAAACTGAAAAAGAGCCTTGTGCAAGAATATCGAGTATTTCCATTCGTTTGGGATTTGAAATTGTACTTGATACAAACGATAGTTCTTCGTATATCTTGTCTTTTATTTCTCTTCTTATATCCATGTTAATTCGATTTATATTCATGAAAACAATTATAAAGATATATATTTAATTCTAATATTCAACTAAATAGTTGAGTGTTTGGGGAGGGTATTTTTATAGATTCATTTTAACATTCAACAAAACCCCGACATCGGATGCTGTTTCCCAGCTTCCTGCAAGGGCAAGTGGTTTTAAGGCACAAAACTTGTTTCGAGTACCTAAAAGCACAACTTGTCCTATTCCGGTGAACAGAAAGTATCCTGCCAAAAGGATCACTTTATAGGTTATTGTTGAGAAGTGTAGAGTATTACCGCTTTGTAGTAGTCATTCATGCCGGACGGCTATCGTGAATGAGGGAGAACAAGATTGCTGGAGAGCAAGACTGCTCTACATACAGGCAACGGAGATAAAAAAATATTTATTCGGCAATGAATGGAGTATGATCGATCTTTTTATTGAAGCGTTCTGCTATTTGACGGTAAACGACATCGAACAAAAAAAATAAATCCTGGTATTGCTCTTATTTATCAGAATAATAGCGAACTAAAGTACAAAAAAATAGGACAAATCTATCTTTTTTAGACTTGTCCCAAGAAGTGGAGCTGGAGGCTCTACCCAATCGGTTTATTTAAGTTTGCTGCGATTAATCAATCTAATATA
>ENA-UOOM01000078-UOOM01000078.1-fermentation-metagenome-genome-assembly--contig:-NODE-78-length-117849-cov-21.283716_pt1 | contig 117849 bp, 103 predicted proteins | sample MGYA00245781_ERZ724031 | MGnify/ENA primary metagenome ERZ724031 (study PRJEB28704, sample SAMN03018317) | fermentation metagenome | biome: anthropogenic terrestrial biome; feature: soil...
GAATGATATCATTCTTCCCGCTTAATCATTTCTTTAGAGATGTGGATTTCAACTGGAATATTAATGGTAGTGTGTTTTTGCTTTATATAGTCTTATGGATAATAGTGCCTGAAGCTAAGAGTGTTAAACAGAAGTTGGAAATGATGGGTGAAGAGGAGTATATAAAAACTATAAGGGATAAAATGAATGATAATGTTACAAGTTCTAAAACAAGAACTGAGGCAGAACACGTATCATTAGAAAATAATTCCGGTAAGGCTTTTACACAAATGCCCCCAGAGCCTCCAAGAAATGATATACGCTCTGCAGGAACAGCAAAATCAGAAAGATCTGGTTGTTTAAATGCATTGCTGATATTACTGAAAATTGTGTTTTTTACTTTCGCCGGTATATTTGCATTAGTATTAATAGCTGTCTTTTTTGGACTTATTTTTGCAGGTACACAGCTTATACCTCTTAAATCACTATTTATAGATCCGGGCTACGAAAGCAACCTTTTGATTGCGTCATTAGTCGCACTTACAGTTGTCCCGGTTGTGGCAATTGTAATTTGGATTATTAGACGTGTGATTAAGGCTAAATCACGTCCTGTAATTGGCGTCATTGCCTCTGTATTATGGTTTTCAGGTGTAGTGATGACCGGAATTCTGGCATCGGAAGTTGCTGATAAATTCAGAGTAGAGAGTTCCAGTGAAGAGTCAATTGAAATAGTACCTTCAGCTTCAGGCAAGCTATATGTGGAAATGAAGCCTTACAGAGATGATTATGCAGAATTTAAATTTGGTTATGGTGTTGGATCTGAATATGGTATTGGATCTGAAATTGATAAACTTCCATTTACTAACATAAACGAGGATTCTTTACTTTTTAATTCAATTAATCTGCAAATTAGACAGAGCTCTGATTCTCTTTTCCATGTTAGAAAAATTACTGCTACTTACGGAAAGGATCTTAGGGAAGGAAAAAAAGATATTGAAGAGTTCAGATACGATATAGTACAGAAAGATTCTGTACTCTGGTTGCCTGAATTTCTTCTGGTTCCTATTGAACAAGGTTTTAGAAATCAGAGCGTAACTGTTGAAGTGTCGGTACCTGCAGGAAAATCTGTTGAGGTGAGCGATGTTTTGCAGGATTTCAGAAATAATGAGCCACCTTCTGTTGCTAGGAAAAGAATAAGAAGCTATTCAAGCTCATATACACCGGTAACATTATAACTTTTCATTATAACTTTCATTGTGAATAGAGAAGGCTGTCTGTTGAAGATAGCTTTCTTTTTTTAATAAAATCCTGAAAATATTGGTTACAGTTTGAAAAATCCTGTATCTTTGCATCCGCAAAACAGAATTTTTGTGAAATCGTTCTTTATTACATTTTAAATGCCCGGATGGCGGAATTGGCAGACGCGCTAGTTTCAGGGACTAGTGTTGGCAACAACGTGCAGGTTCGACCCCTGTTCCGGGCACCCTATTAAGCGCAGGTGGTGAAATTGGTATACACGCTACTTTGAGGGGGTAGTGCCGGCAACGGCGTGTGAGTTCGACTCTCATCCTGCGCACTCTATAATTGCAACGTGTTTGTTTTCAGCGAGTTCTCCGCTATGTATTTACAACAGTACATGAAAAAGTGCATAAATATCGAGATATGAAAACAAATTTCTCATCTCCAAAACTTTGAGAAGGACAGATCTCCTACAATTTGTAAGTTTATTTCTATTATACTGAATGAAAATATTAACCTCGGAACAGATTCGGAATGTAGATGCCGAAACAATCAAACGAGAATCAATATCTTCGCTTGAGTTGATGATGCGAGCATCTACTGCTTTTTATCATTGGTTTATTGATAAATATTCAAGTAAAAATACATCTGTACTTATTTTTTCCGGAGTAGGGAATAATGGTGGTGACGGTCTTGTTATTGCACGCTTGCTTCACAAATCGGGTTACAATGTGAAAGTGTGTGTGGTGGAATATAGTGGTCGGTACACTGAAGATTGCGCACATAATATCCGAAGAGTTAAAGCAGAGAATATTTCCTTCAGTAAGATTACCAATGAAAATCAGATTCCTGATATTCGAAAATATGATGTTGTTATAGATGCTATATTCGGGACCGGACTTTCGAGAGATATCAGTGGAATTGCTGAAACAGTTATAAAGCGTATAAATGAAAGCGGTAAAACAGTTTTAAGTATTGATGTTCCCAGTGGGCTTTTTATGGAAAAGGAGACAGTATTCGCTGTTAAAGCTACTGAAACGGTTACATTTCAAATTCCAAAACTGGCTTTATTCCTCCCTGAAAACCACATATATACTGGTAGTGTAACAATCATTAATATCGGATTAAATGAACAGGCAATTTCAGAAACTGAGAGTAATATTTACTACACTGAGAAGCATGAAATCAGGAAATTACTGAAACCTCTTACAAGATTTGCTCATAAGGGTACTGAAGGTCATGCTCTTATTGTTGGGGGGAGTTTGGGGAAAATAGGCTCAGTATGCTTGTCATCCAAAGGTGCATTGAAGACAGGTTGCGGATTAGTTACAGCTTATATGCCTAAATGTGGTGTGCCTGTTATTCAGATGAGTTTTCCGGAAGCTATGTCTATAGAAGATAAAGGGGATAAATATATTACTTCTATTAATTTTGATATGAAACCTGATGCAATTGGCTTAGGTATGGGAATGGGACAGCATAAGGATACTCAATCTGCGCTTTATGATTTTTTGAATATAAACAAAACACCATTAGTTATAGATGCGGATGGACTAAATATGCTGGCTAAACACAAGGAGTGGCTGTCTCTAATTAATCCAAAAACGATCCTAACACCTCATCCGGGTGAGCTTTCAAGGCTAATAGGAGAGTGGAAAGATGATCATGATAAAATTCAAAAAACATTAATGTTCGCACAGAAGTATGATCTGATTATAGTTGTTAAAGGAGCATATTCGCTGATTATTGATTCTGAAAATATATATATGAACAGTACAGGTACTCCTGCCCTTGCAACTGCAGGCAGCGGTGATGTATTAACAGGAATGATTACCAGTTTGCTTGCACAAGGGTACAAACCGATTGACGCTGCCAGAGTAGGGGTGTATCTTCATGGAATGACTTCAGATCTTACAATACAAACTATACATCCAAGATCATTTGTAGCCTCAGATATTATTGAAAATATAGGGAATGCATTTATAGATTTAGAAAAAAGCAGATAATTCATTTGTGATTTACAAATAAATTATCTAATTTTGCACCTCATTTTGCCAATAGGCTCTATAAGAAGTCGCACAAAGTGGCTCGCCTTAGGCTAGTAACGTTAAGTTATTTTATATATGTACGTAATAGTAGATATTCAGGGTCAACAATTTAAAGTTGAACAAGATCAAAAATTGTTTGTCCACAGAATTAATGCTGAACAAGGCAGTGAAGTGGAGTTTGAAAAAGTGATGCTCGTTGATAACGATGGTAAGATCACTGTTGGAACTCCGGTTGTGGATGGAGCAAAAGTAGTATTAGAAGTTCTTTCTCATGTAAAAGGTGACAAAGTACTTGTTTTCAAAAAGAAAAGAAGAAAAGGACACAGAAAACTAAACGGTCATCGCCAGCAGTTTTCAGAAGTGAGAGTAAAAGAAATTATAGCTTAATCAGTTAAAATCAGAAGAAAATGGCACATAAAAAAGGAGTTGGTAGCTCGAAGAACGGCCGCGAATCGGAAAGTAAACGATTGGGCGTTAAATTGTATGGTGGGGAAGTAGCAAAAGCAGGAAATATTCTTGTTCGTCAACGTGGAACTTCTCATCACCCGGGTGAAAATGTAGGTATGGGTAAAGATCACACACTGTTTGCATTGATTGACGGAGTTGTGGTTTTTCGTAAGAAAAGAAACAATCGCTCATTCGTATCAGTAGAGCCTGTTGCGGAAGCAGAAGCGTAAAATGTAGCTTGAACCATAATATAATATTTTTTAGTTGATAATTAAAAAAAGGTGATTTCACTTAGTGATTTCACCTTTTTTTGTTGCCAAAAGAGCAGCCTTCTATATATGAAATATTAAAGGCTGAATTAAATAATTATTTATGTCTGTCAGACAAAATCTCTTCTATATCTTCCAACCGCAAGTCTTTTGTTTTCAGTAGTATAAGGAAATGGTAAAGCAGATCGGCAGCTTCATTTTTAAACAGATTAAGATTGTTATCCATAGATTCAATTACCAGCTCCACAGCCTCTTCACCAACTTTCTGAGCTACTTTATTAACACCTTTGCTGAAAAGCTGAGCAGTGTAGGATCCTTCAGATTTATCTGTTATCCGCTGTTCAATTACTTTCTCAAGTTCATATAAAAATCCCTTGGCAGTAGAAGCAGTATCTCCGTCGAAACATGATTTTTTGCCGGTGTGACAAGTTGGTCCAAGCGGTAAAGCTTTAATCAAAATTGTATCATTATCACAATCAACCTGTATTTCCTCAACAATTAGATAATTGCCTGATGTTTCACCTTTTGTCCATAATCTACCCTTACTTCTGCTGAAGAAGGTAATCTTGCCTTCACTCTTGGTTTTTTCAAATGCTTCTTCATTCATGTATCCTAACATAAGCACCTGTAAGGTGTTGGTGTGCTGCACAATCACAGGAACTAAACCACTGCTCTTTTCGAAATCTATTCTCATCGTATTGCTATATTTTGTTCTTTTAAAAATTGTTTTAATTCAGGGATGTGAATCTCTCCAAAGTGGAATACAGATGCACCTAGTGCTGCACTTGCTTTTGTGTTTATAAAAACATCAGCAAAATGTTCCTTTTTTCCTGCACCACCTGAGGCTATTATAGGAATATTAACTGCATTGCATACTTTATCTGTGATTTCAATATCGAAACCATTTTTAGTTCCGTCATTATCCATAGAAGTCAGTAGTATTTCACCTGCACCTAATCTTTCTCCTTCTTTTGCCCAATCGATTGTTGACAACGAAGTAGAAGTTCTGCCGCCATGAATATAAACCACCCATTCACCATTTTCTTCCCTTTTAGTGTCAATAGCAAGTACCAAACACTGACTTCCAAATTGATCTGCTATTTCAGTTATCAGTTCAGGTCTGTCCACAGCAGAAGTGTTAATACTTACCTTATCAGCTCCGGCCTTTATGATGGTACGGGTATCTTCAACAGACCTTATTCCTCCACCTACAGTAAAAGGTATATTAATTTCACGTGCTACTTTTTCAACGAGTTCTGTGAGCGTTTTTCTGTTTTCGACAGTAGCTGTAATATCAAGAAAAACCAACTCATCGGCACCCTCAGTTACATATCTTTTAGCAAGTTCAACTGCATCTCCCGCATCACGAAGTCCAATAAAATTGACTCCTTTAACTGTTCGTCCATTTTTAATATCAAGACAGGGTATAATTCTCTTTTTTAGCATTTTATTTTATTTTGAACAATAAACTTTATCGTTTAATGCTTTTGAATTTATGAGTTGTTAATTATTCTGATTTTTGATAAACTCTCTAAGTTCTTTAAGACTGATATTTCCTTCATAAATAGCTTTTCCTATAATAGCACCTTCACAGCCGATTTGCTGAAGTATATGCAGGTCGTCAATAGTTGTAATGCCCCCGCTTGCGATAAGTGAAACGCCAGTCTTTGAGAGTATCTCTTTGTATAACTCTACTGACGGACCTTGAAGCATACCATCCTTTGAGATATCGGTGCAAATAACCAACTGTACACCTTTTATTTCGAAGTCGGTAATAAACTCCACAACATCGACTTTTGATTCCTTTTGCCACCCGTGAGTAGCTATTTTACGATTATTACTGTCAGCTCCTAAAATAATTTTATCAGGTCCATAGTTTGAAAGCCATTCGTTGAATAGTTTTGGATCTAGTATAGCTATACTACCTCCTGTGATCTGTTTAGCGCCATTTTCGAAAGCTATTTGAACATCTTCATCAGATTTAATTCCGCCTCCAAAATCAATATTTAATGATGTTTTTGAAGCAATATCATTTAACACCTTATGATTGATGACATGATTTGATTTGGCACCATCCAGATCAACCAAATGTAAATATTTAATACCGTTTGCTTCGAACTCTTTTGCAACCTCAAGAGGGTTCTCATTATAAGTTTTTTGTGTGCTGTAGTCACCTTTAGTAAGTCTTACACACTTTCCGTCAATAATATCAATGGCTGGAATTATTCTCATCATAACATTATAATTCAAGGAAGTTTTTTAAAATATTTTCTCCTGCATCACCTGATTTCTCAGGATGAAACTGAGTTGCATAAAAATTATCTTTTTTCATAGCTGCACTGAAAGGCAGAATATAATTGCATTTAGCAATAGTTTGTTTACAAATACCGGCATAGTAACTATGAAGGAAATAAACTGAATCATTTTTATTAAATCCATTTAGTAATATGGGATCGTAAACATCATAAATGTTGTTCCATCCCATGTGAGGCACAATATCAGTTGAAGGAAATCTTTTAACTTCCGTGTCAAATATTCCCAAACATTCTGTATCCCCTTCTTCAGAGTGTTGGCACATTAGTTGAAGTCCCAGACATATTCCTAATGTCGGTTGAGGTAATGATTTGATTATATTGTCCAATCCTTTGCTATTCAAGTACATCATTGCTGATTTAGCCTCGCCGACACCTGGAAAGATAACTTTGTCTGCACTGTAAATTTCATCTCTATTACCTGTAATAATACAAGAATAGCCGAGTCTTTCTACCGCGTTTTTTACTGATGTGATATTGCCTGCATTATACTCAATTATAGCAATCATTTTATTTCTACAGTTTAATAAATGATCTGTGTAATATATTTGTTTTTGTACTGTAGGATCAATTACAAAGTTCCTTTAGTACTTGGGATGCCAGTGCCTTCTCCCTTTAAAATAGCCATTTTAATAGCTTTAGCGAATGCTTTGAAGATAGCTTCAATTTTATGATGCTCATTTTCACCCTCAGCTTTTATATTTAAGTTGCATTTCGCATTATCGCAAAATGATTTAAAAAAGTGCATAAACATTTCTGTAGGCATATCACCTATAAATTCACGTTTAAAATCTACTTCCCAAACCAGCCATGGACGTCCTCCGAAATCGATGGCAACCTGTGCCAGGCAGTCGTCCATCGGCAACATAAAGCCATACCTTTCAATTCCTTTCTTTTTCCCTAGCGCCTGAACGAAGGCTTCACCCAGAGCAATTCCTACATCTTCTATGGTATGATGCTCGTCAATGTGGAGGTCGCCTTTAACTATAATATTCAGATCCACATTAGCATGACGAGCAATCTGTTCTAACATGTGATCGAAGAACCCCAACCCTGTTGATATTTCACTCTTTCCTTTGCCGTCTAAATTTAGAGTTATAGAAATATCTGTTTCGGAAGTCTTTCGGAAAACATTGCCTTTTCTTGGCTGTGATTTTAGATAACGGTAAATTTCTTCCCATTCAGTTGTTGACAGAGTTGCCCCCGGATCTGAACATTTACTCAAAAAGATTGATTTACAACCCATGTTGTCAGCTAGTTGGATGTCGGTAAATCTGTCACCAATCACATAAGAGTTTTCCAAATCATAATCACCTTTGAGATAATGTGTGAGCATGTCTGTACCTGGTTTTCGGGTGGGAAGATTATCATGTGGAAAGGACCTGTCTATAAGAATATCACTAAAGATTATGCCCTCATTTTTGAATGCCTTTAAAATCTTGTTATGTGCAGGCCAGAATGTATCTTCGGGGAATGATGAAGTTCCCAATCCATCCTGATTACTCACCATTACCAGTTCATATTCCAGTTCACTCGCTATACGTGACAGATATTGAAATACTCCGGGATAAAACTCTAGTTTTTCAAGGCTGTCAATCTGCTCATCCTCAGGTTCGATAATAAGCGTACCGTCACGATCTATAAATAGTACTTTCTTCATTTACAATTCTCAATATATGATTCAAAATTATTTATACTCCTTAAGTGCTTCAATCAAAGCAGCATTTTCTTTTGGTTTGCCAACAGTTATACGAATACAATTTGATACAACAGAATCTCTATTTCTTACTATCACTTTTTTTGATACTAGATAGTTGTATAGCCTGACTGCATCATTCACCTTTATCAGAATGAAATTAGCATCTGTTGGGTATATATGTTGAATTAAAGGTAATAATTCAAAGGCTTTAATAAGATGATCACGTTGTTCTAAAATAACAGTAAGACGTTCTTTAAACTTATACGGTTTTGAAAGAGCCTTTAAAGCTTCTTCCTGATTAAATTTGCTGACATTGTAAGGTGGTTTAGTCTTATCCATCAGCTTAATAATATCCGTGCTTGCATAAGCAATTCCTACCCTTGCACTTGCTAAAGCCCATGCTTTGCTGAATGTTTGCATTATGATAAGATTGGGGAATTCAGATAGTCTGTTAATATACCCTTGTTTGTCACTGAAATCAATATATGCCTCATCTAAAACGATAATACCATTAAATTCATTCAGTAATTTCTCTACATCTTTCAAACTATTACCTGTAGGGTTGTTGGGAGAACATAAAAAAAGACATTTAGCATTCTGTGAGAGTATCTCATCAATATTCAATTCAAAATCGCTGTCAAGTGGTATTTTGATTATATTTACGTTATTTATATTAGCAGACACTTCGTACATCCCGTAGGTTGGCGGACAAATAATTACACTATCTTTTTGAGGTTCGCAGAAAATGCGATAAACAAGATCAATAATCTCATCACTTCCGTTTCCGATACAAATATTATCAACAGGAACCCTTTTAATTTCTGAAAGAGCCTTTTTTAAAGTACGTTGATGAGGGTCAGGATATCGGTTTTTATTCCCGAAAGGGTTCTCGTTGGCATCCAGGAAAATACCTTCATCACCCCAAAATTCATCACGTGCACTTGAGTAAGGTTTTAACTCCCAAATATTGGGGCGTACCAGTGATTGTAAATCAAATTTCCTCATTATTATCTTCAATGTTTTGAATACGTTTTCCAGAAACTGCACCCTGTCGTAGAGTCATAGCATTTTTATGTGCATATAGCTTCTCTGCTTCTGCCATGATTTCTACTGCATTTCCTATACTGATGATTCCATCTTCGCTTAGCTGCTGAAATGTTATTTTTTTTATAAAACTGTCAAGTGATACGCCGCTGAAAGATTTAGCAAAACCACTGGTTGGAAGTGTATGGTTTGTTCCGCTTGCATAATCGCCAGCGCTTTCACAGCTCCAGTTTCCAAGAAAAACAGAACCAGCATTTATTACATCACGACTAACAAGACCCGGGTTTTCAACTGCCAGAATAAGATGTTCAGGGGCATACATATTACTGAAGGCAATACATTCGTCAATGTCCTTGAACAGGATTGCTTTGCTGTTCTTAAGTGCTTGTGCTGCAATTTCCTGTCTGGGTAAAGTGGCCAATTGGTTATCTATCTCCTTATTTACATCCTTAATTATTTTTTTATTGCAGGATAGAAGTATGACTTGACTATCCGGACCATGCTCAGCCTGAGAAAGCAGATCTGCAGCAACGAATGATGGGTTGCAAGTTTGATCTGCAACTACAAGTACTTCACTTGGACCTGCCGGCATATCAATTGCTACGCCATAATATTGAGCAGAACGTTTTGCAGCCATAACATATTGGTTGCCCGGACCGAAAATTTTATCAACCTTAGGAACTGATTCTGTACCAAATGTCATGGCACCTATTGCCTGAATTCCTCCTAAAGCAAATACTTTTGTTACTCCCGAAAGCTTTGCTGAATAAAGTATAGCAGGGTCAATATTACCATCCTTGTCAGGTGGGGTACAAAGAACTATTTCACTACATCCGGCAATCATTGCAGGTATTGAAAGCATTAAAACAGTAGAAAAGAGTGGGGCAGAACCACCGGGAATATATATGCCAATGCGTTCAATAGGTCGGGATTCTCGCCAGCAAACTACTCCGGGTGCTGTTTCCACTTTGACAACTTCCTCTATCTGTGATCTGTGAAATGTCTCAATATTTTTCCCTGCCAATTCAATTGACTTTTTTAAACGTTCTGATACTAAATCAGATGATTTGTCTATAGTTTCACTACTAACAACAAACGATTCCTGATCAGGGAAGTCAAATTTTCTACTATACATAAGTGCAGCTTTGTCACCTTTCTTGTGTATATCATAGAATATTTTTTCAACCGTTTTCATAAGCTTCTGCTGCTTAATCAGAGGTCTTTCTGTCAATTTTCCCCATTTTGAAAGGGATGGATTTGAAATAGTTTTCATTTTAAATAATATGAAATGTGATCTTTTCTATAATATCATTTTTTCAATAGGAACTACAAGTATTCCCTCCGCTCCATGGCGCTTTAGTTCATCTATAATTTCCCAAAAATCATCGTCATCAATAACAGAATGGACACTGCTCCATCCCTTATCTGCCAAAGGTAAAATACTTGGAGAACGCATACCCGGTAAAATTTTTACAATATCAGGCAGTACGTCGTTCGGGGCATTCAGCAGAACATACTTTTTGCCTCTGCCGTTTTTATACGCTTTAATACGAAACAATATTTCATCAAGGAGTTTGCTTTTAGCAGGAGACAGATTTTTGTTACTAATAAGTACTGCCTGGCTTTTAATGACGGTTTCTACTTCTTTTAATCCATTCATGATAAGTGTACTTCCAGTACTTACAATATCAAAAATACCATCCGCAAGTCCTATACCGGTGGCAATTTCAACACTTCCACCCAGAGCTTCAATGTCTACTTTTATACCTTTAGCACTGAAGAATTTATCAAGGATTTTAGGATAACTTGTAGCTACCCTTTTTCCGTTAAAATAGTCAATACTGTTATATACATCATCTTTGGGTATTGCTAGTGATAAACGACAGTTGCCAAAACCGAGCTGTTCTACAATCTTTACATCCTTATCCTTTTCCCAAACTTCGTTTTCGCCCAAGATTCCAATATCTGCTACACCTTGCTCAACATATTGAGGAATATCATCATCTCTAAGAAAAAGAACTTCCATTGGAAAGTTTGTAGCATCGGTTTTCAATTTTCTATTTCCGTTAGAAATCTTTATTCCACACTCTTTTAGCAGGTCAATAGAATTTTCACTGAGTCTGCCACTTTTCTGTATTGCTATTTTAATCTTTTCCACTTCTTTTTATTTTTTAGTTCTGCTTTATTTAATATTTAACAAAAAACCCGCCTGAATTGATTCAGACGGGTGTATAAATATTTTCAAGAAGGTTTGTGCATATCTATCTCATCTCGCCTGAATGCAAGTTTGAAAATGATGATGATGAAACCCTTTTACTTTCATTTTGATGTTTTATTGACGCAAAGTTAATGTAATTATTTTATTAAGTGTATAAAAAGAGAATATTTTTCTTGAATTACTTATTTCATCATATTTTCAAACATCCTAAATTTCATCAAAAACTATAGAAAAACGAAGTTGACTAACTGAGCTTGACGTTTTTTTATGTAAGTTTGCAACCTATGAAACAAAAGCTGTTAATATCTGTTTTTATATGGACCTTTTGTATAGCAATTCTATACTCGCAAGCCCGTATAATTATGCCTGATACTCTTAATAATCAGGTACCGAAAGATTCATTAACGCTTACTTCGGATACACAGCTGCCAGCCAATCAAACTTCACGTCTGGATCACTTGATTAATGATCACGGTGCTGAAGCTGACTCACTCCAAAGATTGGCGCAAATGACATTTTGGACCTTAGATACCCGAACAGGTGATCGTATGCCTGCCCTTTCTGATACAATTCTTCACAATTACCAACATACTACGCTTCCTGATGGTAGATCTGTTGCAATGGGTTTTTTGGGTCCACTGGGTTCACCTTCTTTTTCTAAGATATTTTCTGACAGACCTGAAACAGAACAGTTTGTATTTAATAATCCATATCTTTCTTATTTAAAAAAACCGGAAGAACTTTTGTTTGTAAATACACGTGTACCTTATTCAAGGCTTGATTACCAAAGAAGTGGGAATAAACAGACAAGAGAAGAAAGATTCGGTGCAAGACTGACATCTAATTTTGGCAGAGGATTGAATATAGGTCTTGACGTGGATTTATTAAACGCAAAAGGATTTTATAATGCTCAGTCTGTTAAGCATAATAATTTTTCATTGTTTGGGAATTATCTGTCTGACAGATTTGAAGGACATGCATTTATGAATCTGGGCAAGATCAGTAATTTTGAAAACGGTGGAATAACAAATGAGACATTTATCACTGATCCGGAATCAATTCAACAGAGTTTCACAACCAGAGATATACCGATAAAATTTAAAGATACGTGGAATACAGTAGGTAATAACCGTTTTTTTATTTCTGGTAGATATAACCTTGGTTACAAAGATATTCCCAAAGACACTTTGACACTTGGAACCGGAGAGTTTATACCTGTAGCAAGTCTGGGATTTTCATCACAATACACGCAGCAATTTCGTCGTTTTTTATCACATGATACAGCTTTTGTAAATGTTGACGGAGTTCAGATGCAAAATATTGACCGCTTTTATGCCAACAGATATTATAACGAAGCAGTTGATGATAGCATTCATTATGCTTCATTTAAAAATACAGTTTCACTTGGTTTGCGTGAGGGATTTAAAGAGTGGGTAAAGTTCGGACTGACAGTTTTTTTGGAATATGATCTGAGGAATTATTCGATGAGAGATACTTTGGGTATAGACAGAACTCAACACCGGGAAAATGCTGTCACAATAGGAGGTACACTTAACAAGCGTCAGGGAGAAAATCTTCTTTTTAATATTGGGGCTGATTTAGGTGTACTTGGTGTAAACCTTGGTGAATTCAGGGCAATGGGGGATGTTGAGACCGGTTTTGATATAGCCGGAAGACGTGTTAGTTTGTCTGCAGATGCTTATATTAAAAATCTAAGACCCAAATATTTACAAAATAATTATTATTCAAAGTATTTTAAATGGAATAATGATTTTGGTGATATTCGAAGAGTTTACTTAGCAGGTAAACTGTATATTCCTTTTACAAATACAACATTGAGTGTAGGAGTAGAAAATCTACAAAACTGGATTTATTTTGATCAGAGTAAAAATATTGCACAAGAAAGTGCAAATATTCAAGTACTGACTGCACGAATAATTCAGAATATCAGTCTTGGTATTTTCAATTGGGATAACCAGGTTATTTATCAGACTTCAAGTAATCAAGAGGTTATTCCTTTGCCAACTTTAAGCTTTTACTCAAATATGTACCTTAAAACTAAAATTGTTAATGAGCTTACGTTTCAGTTTGGCATTGATGCCCATTATCATACTAAATACTATGTACAAGGTTACGAACCGGCATTACTGCAATTTTATAATCAACGAGAAAAAGAGATAGGCAATTATCCTATTTCAACTGTATATATGAATATGCATCTTAAACAAACAAGGTTCTTTGTGATGTTGTATAATGTTGCATCAAGAGTTATTAATCCTCAGGAGTACTTCTCATTGCCGGATTATCCTGTAAACCCTTTTATTTTCAAAATGGGACTTTCCGTTAACCTTCACAATTAATTTATAATTGAAATTGAGTAATTCAGTATTCATACATCTTAGAAAATATTTCTTATTTTATCTATTATCACTGTTGTTCATTATTATAGCAGTGATTATAATCGCTTATATTAAGATGCCTGATAAAGAATTAATAGCGAGGGATTACAATGAGATAATTGATTCGGGCGTGTTGAATGTGGTTACAGATTATAACTCAATAGGTTACTTTGTTTCAGGTGATTCTGTAGCGGGCTTTCAGTATGAAATACTGAAAGCTTTAGAAGATGATTTGAATGTGAAAGTTAATCTTTTTCTTGAAAACAGTTTGGACGACAATTTAAAAGGGTTGCAGTCACAAAAATATGACTTGATAGCCCGTAATATTGCAGTTAATTCAGAGCTAAGAGAATTGTATTATTTTACTGAACCGCTCACTCTAAACAAACTTATATTAGTACAGCGTAAAGCAGAATATAATAACAATACTGAACCTGTCAGACAACATCTTGATCTCGCGAAAAAAAGTATTTATGTTCCTGAAGATTCTCCATCAATTTTGAGACTCACTAATCTTTCTCATGAGATAGGAGATACCATTTTTATTATTAAAGACTCAACTTATGGGTCGGAGCAGCTTGTAATGATGGTTGCATCCGGCAATATTGATTACACTGTTTGTGATGAGAAAACTGCATTAAGGCTTTCTGAAACATTACCTGAAATTGATATAGAGACTGATATTAGTTTCACTCAAATTGAATCATGGGTTCTGAGAAAGGATTCACCTATTTTACTGGACAGTCTCAACAACTGGCTTGATAGAATTAAAGATAGTAAACGTTTTAAAGAAATTTACAACAGATACTATTAAGTATGAAAAAGCTGCCCAATTAGAGCAGCTTTTATACCTGTAAGTAGTTATTCAATAATAATATCCGAATTAACGCCTTCTACCTGAGAAACGTGGACCTCTACGATTATCTTCCCTATATTTTCTTTGAAAATCACTACGGTTTTCTTTCCATTGATCCATCTTTTCCTTACCAATTATTTTCTCCAGTTCATTAAGGTTTTCTGAAACCTCTTTCTCACGTAGTTGTTGCATTTCAGCACGTTGAGCTTCACGCTCCTTTCTTAAACTCTCTCTCTTTGCTCTTTGCTCTTCAATCTGAGCAACCCTTTCCTTTTCATTTTTTTCAAATAATGCCGCTACTTGTGCTTTTTGTGCATCAGTGAGTTTTAATTGATCAGCCATAATTTCGGCACGTTTCTCAGGAGTCATTCTGTTTTCAAAACGTGGACCTCTGTAATTCCTGGTCGTGTCAGTGTTATTTTGAGCTGAAATTGCACTGCTAACTAAGAAAATTCCCACGAATAGCATTAATGTTACTTTTTTCATATTACATATTTTTTAAAAGTGAGTAAATAAATAATTCGATGATTTGACGTTCAAAGATATGTAAACGTTTAATCATTAGAAACCGATTTAACTTGAATTGACGTGTTTAAGTTGCAAATAATCAAATGTTTATAGATGAGGGTGTCTTGTTTATGGAGTGAAAAGACATTTTCGTCGATAAATAAACACGATTGGTCTATTCTAATAAAATTCAAGTTAATTAACAGGTTTCCTGGAAAAAATTATATCTTTGTTTAGCTGACGCTCTTTTATTATGTAAAATATCTAGGAAAAGTGGATAAGAAATTCAAAGCAGATAACGGATTGGGGAATTTATTCTGGGGAGCTCTTGCCCTGGTATTATTAATAATAATTGTTTATAAATTTTATGATTGGTCAAATATATGGTCAAACATTCTTTATTTTGTTTTCACTATACTGTTTATAATGTCCACAACTATTAAGGAGTACGTAATAACAGAGCTAAACTTCCTTGAGATTCATTTTTTGTTTAAGCTTTTCTCAAAAAACAAACGAATACCGGTTGGCGATATTTTAGGTATCAAAAAACAGAAAAAAAACCAGTTACGTTTAGATTTAGTTAGGGGTTTTGAGGTTTTAAGGGTTAAGCAATCAGATATTGACGCATTAATTGCCGAGCTTACAGAACGTAACCCCAGGATAAAAGTTGTCAGGGAGGTTGATTAAATTATTCTAAAATATTTCTTCTCTTGGGTATTTCTCCTCAATTTTACTAAACTGAAACGATAATAACGTTCCAATTATGAACAGTATCAGGCAGAATAGCAGTGAGCTGCTAAAACTTAAACCTGTAATAGTTAATTGCTCTGATGTAAAAGCAGGAAAAACTACTGTAGGAAATATTGCAAGCGATGAACCTACTACCATTCCCAGTATAAAATGATACATTCCTGAGTAATACTTTCTGAAAAGCCATGCAGCTACCTTTGCGAATAATAGAACACAAATAACAAATCCAATAATCAATGGAATTATGACTAAGAAGTCAAATTCTTTTATTCCTGTCGCCATCTTATCATACAATCCAAAATAAATAAGAAAGTTGGAAGGACTCATACCCGGGATAATTAATCCTAGACCCATTAGAAGCCCAGAGCCAAGCCAAACCATTATATTTGGAGACACTTCAGTCAGTTGTCGGCCACCTATTAGCATTAAAGAGAATATTGCCAATGTTGAGACTAACAGAATAATTTTATCAGATGATTTTCTTCCCTGTTTGCCTGCTGTCTTATAAAGTGAAGGGAAAGTCCCCGCTACGAATCCGACAAAAAGACAAACGAATTGAGCAGCATATTTTCCGAATGCTTTTTCTACTACTATTGCAAAAAGGACTATACCTATGGCAGCACCAATTGCAACTGGCAGGAAAAACATAATATTTTTTACAAATTTATGTTTAAGATTAGCCAAAAATCTGATAAGAGGATCGTATATACCGAAAATAACTGCTAAAACACCACCTGAAAGTCCCGGAAGTATAAATCCAATACCCACAAGTGCACCTTTTAATAGTCGTATAAACCAGTCAGCAATTGGATTTATTTGTTTTACTCCTTGAGTATCCTTAGATTTCAGCTCTGGGGTCTCTTCAATATTTTGCTCAATCATTACCTTATTTTTATTTTGATAGAGTTAAAGTTTAATTAGAAAAACGTGTGTATTATATTTTTTTTATTATCTCTTGCCAAACAGTCCTCCCAATAATCCACGTGTAATTGTTTTGCCAATTTGATAGCTTATCTGGCGCGAAGTACTTTTACCCACTTGTTCTAGGAGATCACCTAAAATACCCTGTTCTTCTTTTCTTTTTCTTGCCTCTGCCCTTTTAACTCTTTCAGCTTCTCTGGCAGCTTTCTCTTCTTCTTTCTGTATCCGGATACGTTCCTTTTCTTCGGCAGCCATACGTCTTTCTTCAGCCAGAAGATCTTGTTTTTGGGATAGTATTTCATAAGCAGATTCTCTGTCAATCAGCTGTTCATATACACCGTAAATAAGAGAGCTTCTGATAATCTGATCTCTTTCGCCTGCAGTTATTGGTCCAATTTGTCCCTGCGGAGGCAGTATATTGGCTCTTTCCACCATTTGAGGAGCACCTTTCTCATCCAGGAAAGAAACAAGTGCTTCGCCAGTATTTAGTTGTGTGATAGCCTCTTCAGTATCAAACTTGGGATTTGGTCGAAAGGTGTTTGCAGCCACTTTGACAGCTTTCTGATCATTTGGTGTATAAGCTCTTAATGCGTGTTGAACCCGGTTGCCAAGTTGACCTAAAATAGTTTGTGGTATATCTGCAGGATTTTGAGTACAAAAATACACACCAACTCCTTTTGATCGTATCAATCTTACAATTTGCTCTACTTTCTCCAGAAGCGAATTTGGCATATCGTTAAACAGAAGGTGTGCTTCATCAAAAAAGAAAACAAGCTTTGGCTTTTCAAGATCACCCACTTCGGGAAGTGTTTCGTATAAATCGTCAAGTAACCACAAAAGAAAAGTGGTATATACTCTTGGAGAGTACATAAGTTTATCAGCAGCAAGAATGTTAATTACACCTTTACCTTGTTCTGTTTGTATAAAGTCGGTTATCTCCAGGTCAGGCTCCCCGAAAAACTTATCGGCTCCTTCACTTTCAAGTCTCATTAATCCTCGTTGTATTGCACCAATACTTGCCGGAGATATATTGCCATATTTAGTTGTAAAATCCTTACGATTATCACCTATGAACTGCAGCATTTTTTGCAGATCCTTTAGATCCAAAATAAGAAGATTGTTGTCATCAGCAATTCTGAAAGCCATTGTGAGTATAGCACCCTGTGTTTCATTTAGTCCCAACAACCTCTCAAGCAAAAGAGGGCCCATTGAAGTTACAGTTGTTCTTACGGGATGTCCTTGTTCTCCAAATACATCCCAGAAACGTACCGGAAAAGGTTTATATTCAAATCCTTTGTCTTTAAGATTATAACCATCAACTCTTTTATTAACACTTTCTTTGTTACCTCCGATTTTTGCTACTCCTGAAAGATCTCCTTTCATATCAGCAGCAAAAACAGGCACTCCCATCTCGCTAAATGTCTCAGATAAAGTTTGCAAAGTAACTGTTTTGCCTGTTCCGGTAGCTCCTGTTATTAGTCCATGACGGTTTGCCATTTTTGGTATCAGACAAACTTCGGCTTCATCATTAATGGCTATAAATGCTCGCTTGCTGTTGTCAAACATACTTAAAAGAATTTAGGTTTGTTAATTGAACAAAGTTAATTAATTATTTAATACTTCAATCGAGTTTTCTGAGCTATATCTATACTTTTGTTTTACAAAATTAAAGTTTATCTTTACGATATATAATCTTTTTTTATGTTCAGTATAAAAATTTACGATTATAAAGTGCTTTAAAAATTTACCATTAATAATTATGAAACGATTAATTATACTACTACATTTAATAAATATTACGACTCTCACCATTTTATCACAAACAGAGTCTACTCATTATCTCCTGCCTGATTTTGCAGATGGAACAGTTATTATGAAAAATGGAACAAAAAATCAGGCACTTCTTAATTACAATATGGTTACAGAGGAGATGGTTTTCTATCAAGGTGAGCAGATTTTAGCTTTAGCTGCTCCTACACTAATCAATTTGGATACAGTTGTAATTGGTGACAGGAAATTTATTCTTAACGATAAAAACAAATTTGTAGAATTAATCCACAATAACGTATATAAACTATATGTTGAGCATAATTGCAGGGTATTACCTCCCGGTAAACCTGCAGGTTATGGAGGTACATCGCAGACATCATCTGTTGACACTTATTCCAGCATACAAAGTGGTGGAATGTGGTATAAATTAGAGGTACCGGATAATTTCGAGATTAAACCATTTAAAACTTACTGGATAGATGATGGTTCGGGGTCAAAAGAGATAAGGTCGATGCGACAATTGAGACGATTTTTTAGTAAAAATAGAGAATCGTACAACAGTTACATGAAAGACAATAAAGTTGAATTTGATGATTACGAGTCTGTTAAAGGGCTTGTGGATTTTATAGAAATGAATTCAAATTGAAGTCATAGGTTATATAGAAAATGTTTTTGAAACAGTCATGATATAATCTCTTAAAAATTAATGCATATTGAAAAGGAAACAGCAATAAGAAAACCAGAAATGGAAGTAAGTTTTAAATAGGGGTCAAGATCTGACCCTTCTTTATTTTGTATTTGAATTAGAATTTTAAACAGCAAAATAAAGAAAAGTAAATAAATATATCGGTACCAACTAGTTAGTTCATACATATAATTATAAGTCAGAAAACACAAAAAAGAGGCGAAAGTTAAAAAAGTATGATACATTTTTGATTTAGACAAACCGAGTCTTACTGCAACTGTTATTTTTCCCGACGACCTGTCATTATCTATATCACGCATGTTATTTATATTAAGTATCATCGTACTGATAATTCCGAGACCAATTGCAGGCATAACAGGTCTGAAATCCACAATATGCGTTATAAGAAAATATGTACCAATTACAGGTACAGGACCAAAAAACACAAATGCAAAAAAATCACCCCATCCCTTATATCCGTATGCTTTTTCTCCAATTGTATATAAAAGTGCAGCTAAGATGCATAATGCACCTAAACCAAGAAGAATAATCGCGTAAGATCTGTTGATATATTGATAAGCACTACCAATTAGTATAATTCCAGATATTGAACAAATTATTACAAAAATTGCAATAGCATTTTTCATCTCACTCACAGAGACTACACCTCCTTGTAAAGATCGTGTAGGACCTTGTCTTTTTCCGGTTGTATCCGTACCTTTAAAATAGTCACCAAGATCATTAGCAAGATTTGCAAGAATCTGCATTGAAATAGCGAGCAAAAGTGCAATCAGGAAAACAACAATATTAAATTTTCCTTCATGCAGTGCCAGTCCATTTCCCAAAATAACGGTTGCAACTGCCAGAAAAAGTGTCCTAAGTCGAAAGGCAGAAATCCAGTGTTTAATAGTAGCCATGAGCCAACTATTAAATTAGTAGGCTCTTGCAAAAATAACCCTTTGCTTTGAGGGTTTACCGGTAACTATGCATTTACCTGGTGTCTTATCTCCTTCTAAAGGTATACAGCGGATTGTCGCCTTCGTTTCGTTTTTTATTAATTCTTCAGTTTCAGCTGTACCATCCCAGTGACATAAGAGAAATCCTCCTTTTTCAATCTCTTTCTTAAAATCATCGTAAGAGTTTACTTCACGGGTTTGTGATGCACGGAAATCCAGAGCTTTTTTATATATATTTTCCTGTATTTCGTCAAGTAGCTTTTTGATATGATCTTCAATACCATCACAAGATAATGTTTCTTTGGTTAATGTATCCCGTCGAGCTACTTCAATTGTATTATTTTCCAGATCACGAGCACCTATAGCCAATCTTACAGGAACTCCCTTAAGTTCGTATTCAGAGAATTTCCAGCCCGGTTTTTTATTGTCTGCATTATCATATTTTACACTTATCCCAAGTGCTTTTAATTTCTGTACGATGCCTGCAACCTTTTCATTAACAAGTTGTAATTGTTCAGCATTCCTGTAAATAGGAACTATTACCACCTGATATGGGGCAAGTTTAGGAGGCAATACAAGTCCGTTATCATCTGAATGTGACATTATAAGTGCTCCAATTAATCGGGTTGATACTCCCCATGAAGTGGCCCAAACATATTCTAGCTTTCCTGTTTGATCTGCAAACTGAACATCAAATGCCTTAGCAAAGTTCTGTCCCAAAAAGTGTGATGTACCCGACTGAAGTGCTTTGCCATCTTGCATCAAAGCTTCAATTGTGTAAGTATCTATTGCACCTGCAAATCTTTCAGATTCAGATTTAAAGCCTTTTATAACAGGCATTGCCATATATTTCTCTGCAAATTCAGAATAAATATTGATCATCCGTTCTGTCTCTTCAATAGCCTCTTCACTCGTGGAATGAGCTGTATGACCTTCTTGCCATAGAAATTCGGTGGTTCTCAAAAAAAGTCTGGTTCTCATTTCCCAACGAACAACATTAGCCCATTGATTAATAAGTAAAGGAAGATCGCGATAGGATTGTATCCAGTTTTTAAAGGTACTCCATATAATTGTTTCAGATGTGGGTCTTACCACTAGTTCTTCTTCAAGCTTAGCTTCAGGATCTACGATTACACCACTTCCATTAGGATCATTTTTCAAACGGTAATGAGTCACTACTGCACACTCTTTAGCAAAACCTTCCACATGGTCGGCTTCCCTGCTAAGATAAGATTTGGGTATAAAAAGAGGGAAATATGCATTCAAATGTCCTGTTTCTTTAAACATATCATCCAGTTGGCGTTGCATCTTTTCCCAAATTGCAAAACCATAAGGTTTTATTACCATACATCCGCGTACAGCAGAATTTTCTGCTAAATCAGCTTTTATAACTAAATCCTGGTACCACTGTGAAAAATCTTTGCTTCTGGGAGTAAGCTCCTTCAATTCTTTTGCCATTACTCTTAATACTATTTGAAATTGTGGGTGCAAAGATAACACCAATTTTTGAAAAACCCCTTTTTTAGTGTATCGTTTAGAGGTTATAACATCTATTTTTGATTTCGATATTACACAACCTTAACTGCCGTTTCTTTCACTGTTTACTTACATTGCCTCTAAAATGAGAGAAATAGATTCCAGGAATTCCAATAATTGCAAATATTACAAATACCCATCGCATAGCTGTCAGGAATAGTTGATCTGAAACAGCCTCAACAGATTGATTCCCAAAATTAAAAGAGATAAGCAGTGTGATTGTACTCATACTAATAATCTGACCAAACACCCTCATAGATGCTGCTAGTCCGGATGCCTGACCATACTGTTTGCGATCTACAGAGCTCATAATAGTATTCATATTAGGTGATGAGAATAACGCGAAACCCAAGCCAACCCAAATCAGGATTGTAATAATTATCCATATCGGGGTGTTTGAACTCAGAAAAGTTAACATACCCAGTCCAGTTGTACACATTGCCATTCCTGTGGTAGCTAAGTATCGTGGCTGTATCTTGTCGGACGCTCTGCCTACAATAGGTGAAAATATTGCCATCATGATAGGCTGTGCAATGATTACTGCTCCGGCATGCCTGGGCGAGAGATCTAATATTTTCTGCAGATAAAGACTTAGAAAAAAACTGATTGCAAATGTTGATGTATAGTTTATAAGAGCTGCCATATTTGAGTAAGTAAACAGCCTGTTGCTAGTATACAAATTAGTGTCAAGTAAAGGATATCTGACCTTACTTTCAATTTTCCAAAATATCAGTAAAAGTATTAGCGACAGTGCCATTAGTACCCAGCCATTTGTTGAAGGAATTTGAGAAGATCCATAAACCAGGGTGATCAAACCTGCCATAAACAGTATTGTCCCAAAAGGATCTCCTTTTTTTGATTCCCTTTTAATTTTTCTGTTACTTTTAAGAAAAATCAGTGAAACTATAAGAGTAGTTATTCCAAGTATTGTTGCGATACTAAAAAGTATGCGCCATCCAAACTGTTCTGTTATAACACCTCCTATTGCCGGTCCCAGTGCCAGTCCTATATATACTGATGAAACTGAAATTCCCAAGACCTGACCACGCTTATTGGGAGGAAAGGATGAAACAAGAATTGCTTGTCCTGTAGTTCCTGTGAAAGCAGCTCCTGCTCCTTGAATAAAGCGTGCAGCCAATAGCCAATGCCCGTTGGGAGCAACATAGCAAAGAACTGATGCTATTATGAATAATATAAGTCCAAACTTAAAAAGTTTCCTGTTGTCAGTTCTGTCACCCCAACTTCCTGCAGGAATCATAAACATGGCCATTCCAAGTATAAAAGAGGTGATTATCCAGCTTAACTCAATGGCTGTCAGTGATAAATCATGCTCTATTGTAGGGAGTGCTATGTTTACCGCCGACACAAGAAACGTACCCATAAAAGAGGTAATAGCTACTACTGATAGTATTGATAGACCTTCTCTTTTACTAAACTGATTAGTATTTATCATAAGTAATAATAAGATTTCAGCTTAAAGGCTAGTTTATTATAATTAATAAGTTTGTCTAATATGTTTAATTGTAACCGGAGTTTTATCACTGCTTTTGAGATCCGGAGAAGTTATAATTATTGTCTTTTTCTCACCTGGCAATAAATCAATGAAATTATCGCTGAACTTTGCACCTAAAACAGGAATCTCCAGAAAAACATCCTTAACAAGTTTCTTGCTGGAGAGTGTTACAATACATTCACCATCTTTATAAGAAATCCTACTTTCGACGTTTGTTTCAGGCAGTTCAAGCTTGTTGGGCCAGAAGAAAAAATAATCTTTGGTTGATATTATATTTCCGTCATTGTCACTTAGAAAAGAACGAATCATTGTGTGTGATTTTTCCTTCTCACTTACCATATCAGAGATATTGATAGTTTTCACAATTTTGCTGTTATTAGCTTTAGCTATTACCTTTTCCTTAAGCTCATTCTTAATGCCGTCTGAGAAATTAACAACCTGAACAGTAAGCAACAGGTCGTCATGATCATTGAGATAATCCGACATAGTATAAAAGTTCAGTTTGCCATCTCTGTTTTCTATTCCCAGTGCAAGAGGTGCGAAAACATCTCTCATACGGTAATGCTGAGCTTTCCAGTTATTGTAATAATCGATACTTGACCATGAAACCACAGGCCAGCTGTCATTTATTTGCCAGTAAAGTGCACCCATACAATAAGGTCTTCCTCGTCGCATTGCCTCAACGGATTCTTCCATCCCATTGCCTTGCATTACCAAGCCAAGGTAAACAAAATCCTCAAAGTTGCCGGGTTCATGATAATACATATCCATATACTTCTTTATAAGAGAGTTTCCGGTAGATGCTTTCTGATGAACTTTCATCACCTCACTTTCAAGAAACCACTGATCAGGTTCAGCAAAGGTCTTGATGGTTTTCATTTCAGGAAATGACTGAAAACCAAACTCACTTGCAAATCTGGGTAAGCGGTCTGCCATAGCCTCAAAAGGTAATTCACCGTACCAAAGTCCCCAATCATGAACATCTCCAATATTAAAAAGTTCAGGTCTTCCCCAATTGGCAACATCGGGAGAACCGTGTGTATAATCACGTGTACCATCATATTCTTTTACAAGAGAAGGTAGTAGCTCTCGGAATGTTTTATCATATCCTACTAACCAATCATCCATAACTTCCTTAGGTACGGTTTTATCCCAACCCCAGTATTTAAGACCTTCCAAAACTTCATTGTTACCGCACCAGTATGCGAGTGAAGGGTGATTGCGAAGTCTTTTTATATTATAAATAGCCTCACTTCTTACATTTGCAAGAAAATTATCATCGGAAGGGTAGGCAGTACAACCGAAAATAAAATCTTGCCACACAAGTATTCCTCTTTCATCTGCTTGTCGGTAAAATTCTTCATCTTCATATATACCTCCCCCCCAGACACGTATCAGATTCATATTAGCACCCGAAATATTATCAAAAAGCCTTTCGTAAAATGCTGAATCCTGCTGTGTTGTGAGAATCTCTCCCGGAATATAATTTGTGCCTTTAGCGAAAATAGGAATACCATTCACTTCAAAATAAAAAGATTTTCCATGCTCACCTTCTTCAGAAATATGGCGAACAGATCTAAGACCGGTTTTTACTTCTTTAGTATCCACAACCTTTTCATTAATTGTAAGCATAGCATAAAAGTCATACAAATGTTGTTCACCCCAATTAACAGGCATCCACAAATATGGGTTTTCAATATTTTGTGGCAGGGAAATTATGTTTTTTCCCTTTTTCAACATGATCTGTTTTTCTGAAGATTCTATTTTTTTCCCTTTACCCTTAAGTGTATAACCCACAGATATAGTTGCAGGCGTATCCACAAGAGAATAAACCTCTATTTGATTATCAATCTCAGCAACCTCCTTAGTTATATTATTTTGTTTCACATAATAATCCTCAATGCGGGCATCATTATAAAATTTGATAGATACGGGTTTCCAAATACCCATCTGTACAATTCTAATACCCCAGTCCCAACCAAAATGATAGGGCGCTTTGCGGTTATAAACACTGAGTTTTTCTTCTCTGTGGTCATTGCCGGCCGGATATTCATAGCCAAACGTTTCACGTGCAGGCATCATACGCTGAATTGGTGAGTAAAACCTAATGTATAGCTTATTTTCACCTTCACGAAGCAAATCCTTTACCGGTATTTTATGCCCAACAAACATGTTTTCTGTTCGTAATATTCTTGATCCATTTAAAAATATATCTGCATGGGTATCAAGCCCCTCAAAGAAAATTTCAGCACCATTATATTGCAACTGCTCTGCAGTAACCATAAATGTTTTTCTGAAATCCCAATCTTTATCCTCAACCCATTGTATCAACTTTTCGTTTGTATCGTAATACGGGTCAGGGAGTACACCATGACGTATTAAGTCACGTTGAACAGACCCCGGCACTTCTGCATCATACCACAAACTTGTTGATTCAGAGTCTTTAGACTGATCCGGATTATTTGCCTGTGCAAATTGCCATCCATCATTCAACTGTAACACTTCACTCTGTTGTGACATTAAGAATGAAGGTGTAAACAGTAACAGAAGAAGAATTATTTTACGCATTCCCATTTATTTTTAAAAGTTCTTATATTATTAGTAATCAATTTTATTCAATATTTTTTTGGTACTTTATTTTATGACAAATACTTCTACTTAAACTATACATTGCCCATACATTGCTCTTACATTGCCCTTACATAGTCCTTATCATCTTCGGTTAAAACCGAGATTGTACTGAAGCAGCTATGAATAAATTTCGAAGAGGCTTTGGGCTATATAGGTACAATGTATGTACATGTTGTGAGCAATAACATATCTAAAATCATATTAATAAGCACTTTTTTAATTATTAAATTCCTAAATTTGCTTTACTGTATGTATTATGTTTTAAAGTTAATTCATTTTTAGGTTAGAAGGAATTAAGTTGATGTTATTTTTAGCAAAAGGTGTATGAACGAAAATCAGGAAAATAAAAAAGTTGAGTTTTTAGTTCATTATAAAAAGATATATTCAATTCTTCGGGATGAGTGGGATATGAATAAAACAGGAATGCTTAAACAGATTCTTAAGAATTTTATAAGCGCCTGTAACACAGATGATCAGGAGAATATCAAAAATGAGATTTGGGCTGATATCAGAACTACTATAGTAGCTATTGATGAAATTGGTTTAAAGCATTCATCTGTATGTGCTATAATGCTTATCCATCCCGTATTAAAAGGTGTTTATTCTGTTGAGAAAGCTAAATCCGATTTCGGTGAAGAAACAACAGTAATTCTTAAAGGGCTACTGAAAGTTAGCGAGTTTAGTAATAAAAAAACCTCCGTTGAATCTGAAAACTACATTAAACTTCTTCTCTCCATTGCAGAAGATATAAGGGTAGTTTTTATAATCATTGCACAGCATCTGAGAATGATGCGGGAAGCAAAAAATGCAACCAATTCTATTAAACTGGAATTATCGGTTGAGTCTACATACTTATACGCACCACTGGCGCACAGATTAGGCTTTTATACTATAAAATCAGAACTTGAAGATCTTTCTCTGAAATATACAGACAGAGAAACCTACGATTTTATTGCAGGAAAATTAAATGAAACAAAGCGTTCGCGGGACAAATATATTCAGGAGTTTATTGAACCTGTTAATGAACGATTGGAAAAAACAGGGTTTAAGTATGACATTAAAGGGCGAACAAAATCAATCAGCTCAATTTATAACAAGCTTAAAAAGCAAAAAATAGAGTTTGAAAGCATATACGACCTTTTTGCGATACGTGTAATTTTGGATGCTCCTGTAGAACAGGAAAAAGCGCAGTGTTGGCAGGTTTATTCCATAATCACTGATATGTATCAGCCTAACCCTAAAAGGCTAAAAGATTGGTTGTCAATACCGAAAAGTAATGGCTATGAATCTCTTCACATTACAGTAATGGGACCAGAATCAAAATGGGTGGAAGTGCAGATTCGTTCCAAAAGAATGGATGAAATTGCTGAACGCGGTCTCGCTGCTCACTGGAAATATAAGGGTCTTAAGGGTGAATCAGGTCTTGATGGATGGCTGCAGTCATTAAGAGAATCACTTGATGATAAAGAAACAAACCTCACCCAGAAATTATCTGATTTCAAGCTTGATCTCTATGATGAAGAGATATTTGTCTTTACTCCTAAAGGTGATCTGTTTAAATTACCTAAAGGTGCCACTGTTTTGGATTTTGCATTTTCAATCCATTCAAAATTAGGCGCTACCTGCATGTCGGGAAAGGTGAACGGTAAAAATGTTCCAATAAAACATGTACTTAAAAGTGGCGATCAGGTAGAGATTAATACCTCATCACATCAAACACCTAAGCAGGATTGGCTTAGTAGTGTGGTTACATCTAAAGCTAAGACAAAAATACGTCAGCTGCTGAAAGAAGAGGCAAGCAAACAGGTGGATATAGCTAAAGAAACTCTTTCGCGAAGGATGAAAAACCGAAAGATTGATCTGGATGATTCCCACCTGATGCAATTAATAAAAAAGCTTAGGTATAAGACTGTTACTGATTTTTATGTTGATATTGCAAACGGGAAAAATGACATAAATTGGGTAATAGACAAATATCTTGAGATAGAAAGCAAAGGTAGTGAGAGCAGGGATACTCATACAACAGTCAGTGCTGAGGAGTTTACATTAAAACCTCATGAAATAGTTCAAACGAGCGGAGATGAGCTGATTATTGATCAAAACCTTACAGGGATTGATTATAAATTGGCAAAGTGCTGTAATCCAATTTATGGAGATGAAATATTTGGATTCGTGTCCTCTCAGGGAATAAAAATTCACAGGGTGAGCTGCCCTAATGCTCATGATCTTTTTTCACGTTTCGGGTACAGAGTTATAAAAGCCAGATGGTCAGGTAAAAACAGTTCCTTAAACTATACAATTATACTCAGGGTCATTGGTAATGACCAGATCAATATTGTAGCAAACCTGATGTCAATAATCTCCAAAGAAGATGGTGTTCAAATGAGATCTATTTCAATAGATTCAAACGACGGACTTTTCCAGGGGAATATTGCTGTAATGCTTGCAAATACTTCCATGCTTGAACAGTTGATAAAGAAATTAAAAGCAGTAAAGGGTGTAAAATCAATTACCAGGCTTAATTAACTATTATTGATCCACTTCATCCTGAACATCAGGTTCATCGGGTAATGTAGTTACATGTGTAGTTTCCGGTATAACAAAAGTAGTTAATAATTGCTGCACATACTCCTTCTCAAAATCCTGTGGTCTGACAATCTCTTCTCCATATTTTAAAAGATCAATGTCGATAACTACTTTGCCTTGATATTTATCTTTTGGTGTACGACCAACAGCTCTTTCTGTCTGTTTTATTTTATCAATAATTTCCTCTTGTGACATATCGGTTTCGAAGCTTGCAAGTATGTTTCGAAAAAGATATTTATATTTGTCATCATCAGGCTCTGAAAGAATCGGTTCACTAAAAATGATATCTTGAAAAATAAAAGAAAGCATACGTTTGGCTTTATCTATATTTGTTTTTGCAAACGTATTGGACCCTATGCTAAGTAAAATTGTGCTCATACTGATAAATTGAAACACAAACATACAAAAAAAAAAGGATTTAAATAGGTCGCACTTGAAAATCAATCAAATGTTTATACTAATAATCATTAATGACTACAGGCATTTATTCAATATTTCTCTTGCAACTTCACCCGTAACATTTTGGTTCTCACCAAACGCAACTCCTCGTTCATTGAAACGACGTGCTATTGTTTCAATGGTTTCCTCACCAACACCCTCCTCAGACAGTCTGGTTGTCAATCCAAGTGAGCGATAAAACTCTTCTGTCTTTTCTATAGCTTTATTTACTTTTTCATCATCCGAACCCTCTGTAATATTAAAGATCCTTTCGCCATATTGAAGCAGTTTGTCAAATTTCTGTTGTTTTAGTACCCTAAGCAAGCCAGGCATAACAATTGCCAAAGAATGCCCATGTGTTATTCCATTCAAAGCAGTTAACTCATGGCCTATTTGATGGGTTGCCCAATCCTGAGTTATTCCCATCCTTATGAAATCGTTCAAGGCGAGTGTTGCTGAGAGCATATAATCCGCCATAAGATCATAATCTTTCGGATTTTCTTTAATTTTTGGAGCAATCTCTATAACAGTTAGCAGTACACCTTCTGCCCATCTGTCCATGATTCTTGATTGACCGGGAGTTGTCATATATTGTTCTAATACATGAGTATAAGCATCTGCTAATCCACAAGCAACCTGATGTTCAGATAAAGAGTATGTTACTTCAGGATCAAGTATGGAAAAACGAGGATAATCTCCACCAAATCCATACTTTTCTTGAGTTTCCTCTCTTGTAATTACTGCTGCTCCGTTCATTTCTGATCCTGTTGCAGGCACTGTCATTATTGAAGCAAAAGGTATTTGTTTTTCTGCTACGCCACTTAAAACTATATCCCAGGCATCTATATCAGAAGCGATTCCGGCTGCAATTAGTTTAGTTCCATCTAATACAGAACCTCCTCCGACTGCCAGAATAAAATTGATGTTTTTCTGTTTTCCCAGTACAATTGCTTTTCTAAGAGTCTCAACATGAGGGTTTGCTTCAATACCCCAAAATTCGGTATAACTTCTTCCTTTAAGTGCATTTTTTACTTGGTCGTACACACCATTCTTAGTAACACTTCCACCCCCGTAAGTAATCAAAAGATTAACGTCTTGTGGTATCAGTTCAGAAATTTTTTCTATTTGCCCCTTTCCAAAAACCAGTTTTGTAGGGTTCTGAAAAATAAAGTTCTTCATATATTTATTATCGTCTAATTATTATTATCTAATTGATTTTGGCACCAGGTTAGTATAAATACTAAAACGGTTTTACGCCTTACTTGTTCGACAAGTTTGAAAAATACTTTAAATCAAATATTAAATTGGTTATTTAATTTAAACAAACATAGTAAATATTTTTGTATTTTTATAGTTACAACTAAAAGTGTCGCATTTTTGTTTAAAATAAATCATCAACTAAAAAATCAAACTTATGGGTACTGTATTTCTTACTTTGATTGTGCTGATAGTTATTGTACTACTTTATGGAGTTTCCATTTACAACAAACTTGTGAGGTTTCGCACTTTAGTTCAGGAGGCCTGGAGTGGTATTAATGTTCAATTAAAAAAGCGTCATGATCTGATCCCTAATCTGGTAGAAACTGTAAAAGGCTATGCTACTCACGAGAGGGAAACATTCGACAGTGTTACTAAAGCAAGGGCCGGAGCGATGCAGGCAAATGACGTAAAATCGCAGGAAGCTGCAGAGAATAATTTAAATGCAGCACTAATTAGGCTATTGGCAGTTGCCGAGCAATATCCCGAGCTTAAGGCAAATCAAAACTTCTTACAGCTTCAGGATCAGCTAAGTCTTATTGAATCGGATATTGAAAAATCCAGACGTTACTATAATGGAACTGTACGTGAAAATAATATCCTTGTTGATACATTTCCAAGTAACATTATTGCAGGTATGTTCAGGTTCACAAAATCTCTGTTCTTTGAACTGGAGAATGAGGCAGAAAAAGCAGTTCCTCAAGTACAATTCTGATGCGCTATATTTATATCATAGCTCTCCTGTTTTTTTCTTCAATAGCTTTAATAGCTCAGGAAGAGAAAATATACTCCTTTCATTCAGATGTTGAGGTAGAAAAATCCGGAATTATACAAGTTAGGGAGGAGATACGCATATTTTCAAAAGGAGATATTTTTAAACGGGGAATTACGAGATCTTTGCCACTGAGCAGAACAGATATACAAAATAACCGAATCCGGATGGATTACACAGTTAGCGAGGTGCTTATGAATGATAATCCTGTTAACTTCTTTACAGAAAAGGAGGGTGGGGATTTGGTTATTTATGTAGGTGAAAGAGATATATTCCTTGAGCCGGGATTCTATAATTATGAAGTTCACTATGAAACAGCCGGTCAGATTGGTTTTTTTGAAGATTATGATGAGCTGAGCTGGAACGTGAATGGTTTATCTGATAAAATGATAGATAGCGTTAGTTCAGTTGTCCGACTACCCGAAGGAGCAAGTATTATTAGTTCACACTGCTATACCGGCAGAATGGGATCTGCAGATAGTGACTGTTATTCTGAAACTAATGATGATGGATCTTTGAAAACACTAATGACCAATTTGCCGCCAAACGAGATGCTAACTGTCTCTGTGGCTTTCACAAAAGAGGTCGTTAATCAACCTGCAGGATATAAACCTAAAGTTTTTACATGGTTTGATAAAAACGGGATGGCTATTTTCAGTGCAATTTTTGTCCTGTTATTATCGGTTTATTATCGCGTTACCTGGAAAAAGTATGGAGTAGACCCTCCAAAGCCTGTAGCTTACCCCCAGTTTTCGCCTCCGGACGGTTTGTCTCCTGCTGCGGTAGGAATGCTTCATAAAGGATATTTTATGGACGACCTTATTACTGCTTCAATTGTTAACCTGTCAGTTAAAGGTTACCTGACCATAGAAGAGATAATTGAGAAAAAAGGGCTGTTTGGAATGCGTAAAGACAGGGTGTTTTCTCTGACCCGTCTGAAAAGTGATTACAGTAAATTGCCTGCTGAGGAGGCAGTTGTCATGCGAAACCTTTTTTATTCTGATGATAACATTCTTCTTGATGGAAAATATAACAAGGATGTGTCCGAAATGATGCAGAATTACAGGAAGAGTCTCAACAAACAATTCAGACCTGTTATTGATGAAGGACAAAATATTAAATTTCATATTGTACCCTGGCTCGCTGTAGTACTATATGTTATTATACTGTTTTATTTTATAAACAATAACTTGATGCATTTCGTAATAAACAGAAAGGCTCTGTTTATTACTGTTCCCTTACTTGCCATCCTGTATGTAATTTATGCAATACAGATAGTTCGACCCGGTGAAAGAAAGCTTCATTACAAGTCAAATATAGAAGGGTTGAAAATGTATCTCGATATTGCAGAAGAAAAACGTATGCAGTTTTTTAATCCTCCGTCGGTTACTCCGGAGAAGTTTGAGGAGCTGCTTCCTTATGCTATTGCTCTTGATATGGAAGAGGTGTGGGGAGAAAAGTTTGAGAAAACATTCCTGTCTTCTACTATACAACCTGAGGTGTATCAGCCTACTTGGTACACTGGTACTTATATAAATGCCTCAATATTTGGACATGCTCTGAGTAGTACGCTTTCTAATACAGTAAGTCATGCTGCTACTCCTCCATCATCCTCAGGTGGCGGCAACTGGAGCAGCGGATCTTTTGGTGGCGGCTTCTCGGGAATGGGTGGCGGCGGCGGAAGTGTTGGAGGATGGTGAACATACCATGCGCATGATTGTTGAATAGTAAAATCAAGTATGGATGATTCTAATCATAAATTCAGAATTGCAAGGCTTGATCGCTTCAGTTATCCGATGTTAAGAAGTAAGCTGATTGATCTGTACTTATTTTCTTTTACAACAGGTGAGTACGCACAGTATATCGATTCTCATACAGCCGAAAAAACAATTGATGTTTTATTTGAAAACGGCTTCGGCAATGTTGTATTGGATAATGATCAGCCTATTGCTTTTGCTCTTGCAACATCTTTACTCTATGACAAAGAGTTTCCATTAGCAGAAATTAAAAACATTCAGGCGGAGAATACAATTTACATTGCTGAAGTAATCGTTCACATCGATTTTAGGCGTAAAGGTTTGGCAACAGCTTTAATAGACAGCTTATTAGAAAGAATTGACAGTAATTATACAGGTGTGGTAATTCGTGTGTGGGAAAAAAATATTCCTGCAATTTCACTTTACCAAAAGCTGGGATTTGACCCAATAGCAAATATCTCACAAAATAAGATGAGTTCTCCAACCGAAGCTTTTCAAATGAAGAAAATATATTTGTACAAAACAATTAGATCTTAAATATGACTGATTTACTTACTAAAACTATTGATTTACGCTCAGGCTCAACAGATGCAAAAAGAGAAGAAATACGGAATTACTTCCTTAAAACATGGGCGATAGACGAACTACTTTATACACAACTTAAATCGGATGATATATTTTATAAACGTGGAGATCCTTTAAGACATATTATTCTGTTTTATCTTGGTCATACTGCAGCTTTTTTTATTAATAAGCTCTTTCTGGCCAAGATCATAGATCATCGAGTTAATCCTAAATTTGAATCAATATTTGCTATTGGTGTAGATGAGATGAGTTGGGATGATTTGGATAATAATCATTATGACTGGCCTCCTGTACATGAGGTACGTATATATCGTGATGAGGTGAAAAAAACAGTTCTTGAGGTAATAGATAACACTCCTATAGAACTGCCGATCGACTGGGACAGTCCATTCTGGATAATTATGATGGGTATTGAGCATGAGAGAATTCATCTGGAAACTTCTTCTGTTCTGATTCGTCAACTTCCTTTAGAGGATTTAAGATCCGGACTAATTGGTGATCGTTGTCCTATAACTGGTGATGCGCCAGATAATGAGTTGATTCCTGTTAGTGGAGCAATCATTAAATTGGGCAAACCTCTCGATTATTCGTTGTATGGGTGGGATAATGAGTATGGCAGTTATGAAGAAGAAGTTGCTAATTTTTCAGCAGCTAAATATTTGACATCCAACAGAGAGTATAATGATTTTGTTGAGGATGGAGGATATACAGATCAAAAATATTGGACAGATGAGGGATGGAAATGGAGAAACTTTAAACAGGCTGAGATGCCTCTTTTCTGGCGAAGAGGTGAAAAAGGGTATTTTCTTCGTCTTGTTGCAGAAGAGATTCCAATGCCATGGAGCTGGCCTGTAGAGGTTAATTATCTTGAGGCTAAAGCTTTTTGTAACTGGAAAAGCTTGAAGACAGGAAAGAACTTCCGTTTGCCAACAGAGGCTGAGTGGTATCGTATGCATAAAGTAGCCAAATTGCCTGAAGTAACTGAATGGGAACGGGCTCCGGGCAATATCAATCTTGAGCACTTTGCTTCACCGTGTCCTGTAAATATGTTTGAACAGGGTCCATTTTTTGATGTAATCGGTAACGTCTGGCAATGGACAGAAACACCTATAACCGGATTCCCAGGATTCAAAGTGCATCCTATGTATGATGATTTTTCAACTCCCACCTTTGATGGGAAGCACAACCTTATTAAGGGTGGTTCGTGGATTTCGACAGGTAATGAGGCAACTATACACTCACGTTATGCATTCAGGAGGCATTTTTATCAACATGCTGGATTCAGGTATATTGAGTCGGATGCTCCTCTGAAAATACAGCAGGCAGATTATGAAACTGATGAAGAGGTGGCTATTTCATGCGAAGAAAACTGGGGAGATGTATATACCGACAAGCACAATCTTTCAAAGCAGCTGTCAGTGATTTTAACTGATTTATTAAAGGATAAACCGGATTCACGTATATTAGATCTGAACGCTGACACTGGTCGTCTGGCTTTCGAACTTGCAAGAAACTTTAAAGATGTTACTGCACTGGATTTCACTGCTCGTATGATACGTATTCCAATTCAGCTTCAGGAGCAGGGTTATGTTCGATATACGATGAGGGATGAGGGAGAATTGGTGTTTTATCGTGATATCGTGCTTAATGATTTCGAGCTGACCGAAGTAAAGGATAATGTACTGTTTATGCAGGCTGATGCCATGAATCTTAAAGATATTTATTCAGGTTACGATCTGATTATTGTACCTGCTCTGTTAGAGGAGTTAAGGGATCCAAAATTATTCATGTCTATGATTCATAATAGAATTAATGATAATGGTATTTTGGTTATAGCTTCAGATTATGAGTGGGATACAAATAAAACTCCTCGAGATAAATGGCCGGGTGGCTTCAAACAGGATGGCGAACCTGTGACTTCATTAGATGGAATAAGAAGTGTGCTTGAAAGTAATTTTGAAATACATGGAGAGCCACAAGATATTATTCAGATGAAGAAAAAATCATCCAGACTTACTGAAAAAAGGGTACTACAAGTAACAGTCTGGAAGAAAAAATAGATTTAATTAAACCATCTTGTAAGCGCACTGAAAATGTTTTCATTCTCTTTGCGCTTTCTTTCATTAATCTCGGATGGGGTTGGAGCAAATACTTTTAGTCCCTCGTGAACAATACGAACATTTACCTCACTCTCTGCATTTACAGGTTCACCATCTATATGCATTAATCCAGGGTTAGCTCGTTTAATGTGCAGCTTTTGTGTGAGTAGGGAGGTCATCTTACTGTTTTTTTCAATATTCTTTGTGAAGAGCTGAATGGTTGTCTGCGGTATCTCCAAAGCGTTTAGTGGTTTAAGGATGGAAACATTCATCATTCCGTCGTCCATGCTGGCGTTTGGTGCAATATATGCTTCATTTCCATATTGAGAAGCATTGGCACAGGTGAGAATAAAGGCTTTCTCTGTTAGTTTGCCTTTGTCATGAGTTATTTCATACTCTTCAGCCTTGAAGTCAACAACGCTTTCCAGAACATTTCTTACGTATCCCAGCGGTCCACGCTTTTTGTCTTCAGCAAACCTGCCGCTAACAAATGCATCAAATCCAAATCCGCATGTACAAAAAAAGATATGTTCGTTGGCAACTCCGTAGTCAATTGTTCGTGTATATGCATTAGTTATTATTTCTAAGGCTTTTTCAATATCAATTGGTATACCTAAATCTCTGGCAAGACCGTTTCCTGACCCTAAGGGTAAAATACCCAGTGTGGTGTTAGTGTTAACCAGTTCTCGGGCAATCTCATTAACTGTGCCATCTCCACCTGCTGCAATCACATATTTGTATTTTTTCTTAGCTGCCTGTCTCGCAATCTCAGTTGCATGTTCAGGATAACCTGTTACACGAATTATAAGATCTTGTTTTTTCTGATCTATTGAAGATGCCACTTCTTCTGGTATGTTCTTCTTGGATTCTGTTCCTGAAACGGGATTAATAATTAGGCATACTTTATCTTTAGCCATATTTTAAGTCAGTTTTTGTTTTATCAAGTTAAAGGGATATAAATTAAAACAAACATAACTCTATTTTGTTTTTTAGACTTAATTATTTGCCCTTTAATGCATAGTTGAGTATTTTTGCTGACAAAAAATGAGGATAAAAGAAAAGCCTGATAGCTTGATATTAGATATGGATGGCACTCTTTGGGATAATGTAGATACTTATGCTAAAGCATGGACTGCAGGATTTGAAAAGTGCGGTTATAGCAAAACAATCACTAGAGATGATATAATTGGCCTTATGGGTAAAGAGGCCAGAGTAATGCTTAATACTCTGGTACCAGAGTGGACTGACGAGATGCATGATACTCTGTTTGAAGCAGTCACAGACTCATATCAGGAATTGGTGCCTGTAATGGAGCCGATTATATACGACGGAGTGCAGGAGGGTATGAAGCTTCTTTCTAAAGAATATAAGTTATTTCTATTAAGTAACTGCGAAAAAGATGGACTGGTAAACTTTATTAATCATACCAAAATAAATCATATTATTACTGATTATATGGAGCATGGTATGAACCTGAAACCTAAGCACCATAATATGCAACTTCTTGTTGAAAAACATGGCCTTAAATCTCCTGTGTATGTTGGAGATACAGACTCTGACAGTGTTGAGTCTTCTAAAGCGGGAGTTCCTTTTGTTTATATGACGTATGGATTTGGCCATACGGATAACTTTTCTTTAAAATTCGATTCATTCAGTGATTTGGTAGAGTATTTTTTAAAACATTGCTGATAAATATAAATAAATCACATGCAATCAGCATTTATTTTAATAATCATTGCAGTATATTTTGGGGTATTGATGTTAATATCATACCTCACTAGTCGCAAAGGTTCCGGCAACGATGAGTTCTTTCGTGCCAATAAATCTTCAAAGTGGTATGTTGTAGCAGTGGCTATGATAGGAACATCAATCTCGGGGGTTACTTTTGTTTCTGTACCCGGGATGGTTCGTAACCTTGATATGACATATATGCAGATGGTATTCGGCTTTTTCTTCGGATATCTTGTAATTGCTTATGTATTATTACCCCTTTATTACAAACTAAATCTGACAACAATTTATGGTTACCTCCATCAGCGATACGGCCCTAAATCTTATAAGACGGGAGCATGGTTCTTTTTAATTTCTAAAATTGTAGGTGCTGCTGCAAGGCTATATCTAGTAGCTTTTATTTTACAGCGGCTGGTATTCGATTCGTGGGATGTTCCGTTTGTAGTTACTGTAATTGGCATAATTTTGGTAATCTGGCTTTATAGTCATAAGAGTGGAATTAAAACTATTATATGGACTGACTGGTTGCAGACAATCCTCTTTATAACTGCTCTGATACTTATAGTCTGGCAGGTTAGTATGCGTTTGAATCTTGATTTAGGTGAAATGGTAACCGCAATTAGTGAGAGCACTCATTCCAGAATATTTGTATTCGACGATTGGGCAAGTACTCAAAACTTCTTTAAGCAGTTTTTCAGCGGTATGTTTATCACTATTGTGATGACAGGGCTTGACCAGGATCAGATGCAAAAGAACCTGACTATTCGCACATTGAAAGATGCTCAAAAGAATGTTGTTTCGTATGGGTTTGCATTTGCTCCTATCAACTTTTTATTTCTTTCTCTGGGTGTACTGTTGCTGATATTTGCCGAGCAGAATGCAATAGTTTTGCCTGAAATCTCTGATGAAATATTGCCTGTTATTGCCAGTCAGCACCTGGGACCTGTTGTATTGGGTATTTTTGTGGTGGGTATAGTTGCAGCTGCTTTCTCAAGTGCAGACTCAGCACTTACAGCTCTTACAACCTCTTTTTGTGTGGATATTCTAAAAATGGAAACTGTTTCTCAGAATAAGGAGAAGGAGAAAGAAGATATCAGAACACGTCGTATTGTCCACTTAGCCATCAGTGCACTGTTTGTACTTATAATACTGCTGATAGAGGCAATAGGGTCTGATAGTATTATTAATGCAATATATAAACTGGCATCTTATACCTACGGTCCTTTACTCGGACTATATTTCTTTGGATTATACACAAAAGTTAAACCCACAGATAATTTCGTACCTTATGTTGCAATTGCAGCACCTGTAATCTGTTTTTTTGTAGAATTGTTAATGATGCACTTTTTCAATTATCGTGTTGGATATGAATTGCTGTTATTTAACGGATTAATTACAGGAATGGGTCTGTCCGCAATTTCTTTCAGGAATAAAAAAAATAAAAATATTGGGATATGATTATAAAATCTGCTGAATTTATTGTAAGTAATAGCGAACACAGTAAATGCCCTCAGGATGGCAAACCGGAATATGCATTTATCGGACGTTCAAATGTAGGAAAATCTTCTCTGATCAATATGCTAACCAATCGTAAAGGGTTGGCCATGACCTCTTCTACTCCAGGGAAAACAATGTTAATTAATCATTTTCTTATAAATGAACAATGGTATCTGGTAGATTTACCCGGTTATGGCTATGCAAGAAGAGGTAAAGAGGGACGTGAAAAAATCAGGCAGATAATTGAGAATTATGTACTTGAACGTGAGCAGCTGATAAATCTATTCGTACTTGTTGACTCCCGTCACGAACCACAAGTGATTGACCTTGAATTTATGGAATGGCTCGGAGAAAACGGTATCCCGTTTTCAATAGTTTTTACTAAAGCTGACAAGCAGGGACCTGCTCGTCTTCAGCAAAATATTGATAATTACAAAGAAAAGTTACTGGAGTCATGGGAAGAGCTGCCACCTGTTTTTATTACCTCATCAGAGAAAAAACAGGGTAGGGATGAGCTGCTGAGCTATATTGGGTCGATTAATAATAGTCTGTAAATTCAATTAATACATTAATAATTGAAAGTATTCAATATGTTATGTGGGTTATACTAAACTCAAGATAGATATTCCGATAGATACGATCTCTGAAATTTCTCAAAAACATAAAGTTAATATTTCCCTAACGTTCCGCCAACAATATCAAGCAACTCATTGGTAATGGATTCCTGACGTAGTTTGTTATATTCTCTGGTTAATTCTTCAATCAAGTTGTCAGCATTATCATTAGCAATCTGCATTGCAGTCATACGTGCTGCATGTTCAGATGTAACAGAATCGACATGTGTTGTGAAAAGTTTAACTTTAAGCACTTTAGGTATTAATTTCTCCATGATTGTCAGTCTATCAGGCTCAATAATATAGTCTGGCATAAAGTGTCTGTTTTCACTTTTCTCAACCATCCCCTCAAAATGAGATTCAACCCCGCCTTGTAGTTTAATCGGGAGAAATGTTTCCTGTAAGAGTATCTGTGTACCTTTACTTTTAAAATGATGATAAATTAATTCAACGCGGTCGATATCTTTATTCAAGAATTGCTCCATAAGATCACCGGCAACACGCTGTGCAAATTCATAAGATGGATTGACACTTACTTCAGAGTAATCGGCAGTAATTTGCAAATCCATTTTGGTTGCAGCCTTGGCTACTTTAGATCCAAAGGTATAAATATGAATATTATCCTTTCCTAACGGAAGGTATGAGTTGACTACCGACTCAAGCCTGGTTGCAATATTATCGTTAAATCTACCTGCAAGGCCTGTGTTTGAAGAAAAAGCAATAATTGCAACCCGTTTAACTGGGCGATCGTTAGTAAAAGGAGTGGTGAAATTCTCCTCCTGACCAAGAAACATGTTTAGGAGCTGGCTCAGTTTTTCTTCATAAGGATACAGGTTCTGAATGATGTTCTGTGTCTTGCGCAACTTAGCGGAAGCAACCATCATCATTGCCGTAGTAATCTTTTGTGTTGATTTAACGGACTGAAGTCTGCTTTTTATTTCTTTGAGTTGTGCCATATTTATTACAACATAGATTGAATTGTGTTGGAGGCAACACTCTCAATTATTTTGCCAATCTCATCATTCATGATTCCTTCACTCAGTGGTTTCAGTACATCCTCATTATGGGTTAACTCTAATGATGTTAGAAATTCTTTCTCGAATTCGTGAATCCTGTCTAAAGGGATTTCCTTGAGAAGACCGTGAGTACCACAATAAAGAACGGCAATCTGTTTTTCTACGCTTACCGGACTGTGCACAGGCTGTATCAGCAGCTGTTCGTTCTTCTGTCCTTTATCAATTGCCATCGCTGTCACAGGGTCCATATCACCTCCAAATTTAGAAAATGCAGCCAGCTCCTGATATTGTGCCTGATCAATTTTTAATGAACCGGCAACCTTTTTCATCGCTTTTATCTGCGCATTTCCACCTACACGGGAAACTGAAATTCCCACATTTATGGCAGGTCGTATTCCCTTATTATAGAGATCGGCCTCTAAGAAGATCTGTCCGTCTGTAATTGATATAACATTTGTAGGGATATAAGCTGACACGTCACCTGCCTGTGTTTCAATTATTGGTAACGCAGTCAGTGAACCTCCTCCCTTTACTTTACCAGCAAGACTTTCCGGCAAATCATTCATATTTGTTGCCACTTCTTCCTGATCAATAATATTAGCTGCTCTTTCGAGCAGTCGTGAGTGCAGATAGAATATATCACCCGGGTATGCCTCACGTCCCGAAGGTCTTCTAAGTATTAGTGATACCTCGCGATACGCAACAGCTTGTTTAGATAAATCGTCATATACAACAAGTGCATTTCTTCCTGTGTCACGAAAAAACTCACCTACCGCAGCTCCTGCAAAGGGTGCTATATAACGCATTGCTGCTGAATCAGACCCACTTGCTGATATAATGGTAGTGTAATCCATTGCACCGTGATCTGTAAGAGTCTTTAATATTGAAGCAACTGATGAACCCTTTTGTCCTATAGCAACATAAATACAATAGACAGGGTCACCCTGTTCGAAATTCTTTCTCTGGTTAAGGATAGTGTCTATGGCAATACTTGTTTTCCCTGTCTGCCGATCACCTATAATCAGTTCTCTTTGTCCACGACCAATAGGAATCATAGCGTCAACAGACTTTAAACCTGTCTGCAGTGGTGTATCTACAGGCTGACGGAATACTACACCCGGTGCTCTTCTTTCAAGGGGCATTTCAAAAACTTCTCCCTTAATAGGACCTTTCCCATCAATTGGTTCGCCCAAAGGTGATATAACACGACCAAGCATTCCTTCACCCACAAAAATAGATGCAACGCGACCAGTCCTTTTGACGGTGAAACCTTCTTTTACATCACTTGAAGTTCCAAGCAGAATAGCACCTACACTGTCTTCCTCCAAGTTCATAACAATAGCCTGCATGCCATTATCGAACTCAAGCAACTCGTTTGATTCAGCATTGCGAAGTCCAAAAATACGAACTACACCATCGCTTACACTTATGACTGTTCCTGTTTCATCAAACTTCACATCTGTATCCAGTCCCTCAAGCTGCATCCTGAGTATCTCAGAAACTTCACTAACCTTTATTGAATTATTTGCCATTATTTCTCTTTTTCACTAATATCTATTTCAAAGCATTTTCTGCATCTTGTCTCTTTATTTTGCTTTTTATTCGGGTCAACTCACCCGATACACTAGCATCCCACCGTAAATCATTTAAATGTAATACAAATCCTCCAATTATATCAGGATCAACCACTGGCTCTATTTCGAGCTTTTCTCCAACCAAATCACTAATGCGAGAAATAAATCTATCCTTATTTTCCTTGTTTACAGGAACTGCTGTAATAAGTTTACCGTATTGTATATTAAATTTGTATCTGTAAAGCTCAATATAACGAAGTGCAATAAACAGAATAACCTCTTCTCTTTCATTCTTTAATATGAGGTCGACCATCTTATCCAATGATGAGGGTACATTGCCTCCTATAGATGTAAAAAGAATTTGCTTTTTGTCCTTACGTGATATTGCAGAATTTGCAAGTGCTATACGTAGCTGAGGTACTTGTAAATAAACTTCCGACAGGGTTTTCATTCTACCATATACCTCCTTCTCCTGGCCTGATTCAATTGCAAAATCAAGTAGTGCAGAAGCGTAACGTGTTGAAATTAGTCCTGTATTCATAAAACTTAGGATTTAGATATCTCAATTTCGTCAAGCAGACGATCTATCATGTTCATCTGTTCTTTATCATTACCCAGCTTTTCTCTCAGGATCTTTTCAGTAAGATTCACAGACATGATTGTTACTTCACTTCTGATTGACCTGAGAACCTGATCTTTCTCTGCATTTATTTGCTTACGTGCCTCAGCGATCATCTTTTCTGTTTCCTGACTAGCCTTTAGTTGCGCTTCTTGAAGAATTTCCTCCTTAATTCTGGCAGTTTCTTTCAATATAGCATTCTGCTCTCTGTGTGCTTCAGCCAAAATCCTGGCCCCGGTCTCTTTTACCTTTGCCAGTTCTTCGTTTGCTTCCCGTGCTGATTTAAGTGATCCTTCGATATAGTTGGTCCTCTTATCCACTGCTTTAATTATCGCAGGAAAAGCAAATTTTGCCAGAATAAGAAGCACTATTCCGAAAGATATGGACATCCAAAAGACTAATCCGGGATCTGGAGTTAAAAGCGACATATTTTAGTTTTTAAAGAATAAAACCGCAAACTACAATTGCAAATAGTGCTACACCCTCTATAAGTGCTGCTGAGATAATCATCGTTGTACGGATATCCGAACCTGCTTCAGGCTGACGGGCAATACCTTCTACTGCTGCTTTACCTATTTGCCCGATTCCTATTGCAGCACCAATAACTGCTATTGCTACACCGATTGCGGCACCTAAGTTACCTATCCCGCTTGTTGCTTGTAATAACACTGATAATAATTCCATAATTTAAATTTATATTAATACTGATTTATATTTCTTTTTTTATCTCTAAATGGTTGACTGGCTCTGTTAACTTCTCTAAAGCCAACTCTTTTTTGTCGTTCTTCGGCTCTTCTTCTCTTGCTAAACCGATAAATACTGAGGAGAGTAATGTAAATACATAGGCCTGGATAAAAGCAACCAGCAACTCAACAAAATCAATGAAAACTGTAAAAATAACTGATACTACAGACATTGATGCATTAATTGCTGATCCTAGGCTAACTGTAACAAATACCAGAGAAGTCAAACCAAGTACTATAGCATGTCCTGCCATTATATTTGCAAATAGACGAATCATCAACGCAAACGGTTTTGTAAGTGTTCCAACTAATTCAATGATTTGCATTAATGGAAAAGGGACTTTTAGCCATACCGGGGTGTCAGGCCAAAGTATGTCTTTATAATACTTCTTTGATCCAGTTAGATTGATCACTAGAAAAGTACCTATAGCCAACACCAGAGTCACTGAAATATTACCGGTTACGTTTGCACCTCCTGGAAATAGGGGAAACAAACCCAACAGGTTGTTGAAGAAAATAAAGAAAAACAGAGTAAGCAAATATGGTGAGTATCGTTTGTAATCTTCTCCAATTGCAGGTTTAATAACTTCATCCACAATCATAAATATAAACATCTCCATAATTCCGGCAAAACCTTTCTTAGGCTTCAACGGATCTCTTTTAATAGATTGTGAGACCCCTAAAATTATGAGTATCAGTATCAATGAACTAAGTAGCAGGGATGCAGCATTCTTGGTGATAGAGAGGTCAAAAGGACGTACTTCTTCTCCAGAAGATGATGTTTCAACTATTTTTCCCTTATATTTACCTTCAGTAGCAATCCCAAATCCTTTATAGTTGTTATCATTGTTGTGCAGTTTAGAGGAAAGGAATATGTTCCATCCGGAGGTCTTACTGTATAGTATTACGGGAAGATGAATTGTAACACTATTCTTTTTGGTGTTGAACAGGTGCCATTCATAAGAATCGGCAAGATGTTCAAGTATAAGCTCTTTTACATTCAATTCTTCCTCTACAGTCGTTTTACTGACGTTTAAATCTTGGTTTTCACCTCCCGTAGCATAGTTTGCTATGGAAAAAGTAAATAAAACAATCAAAAATAATACCTGCCTCATAAATCTATACGCTCGTGGTCATTTGGATGTTTGTTCTCTTCTTTCATATTTTTGATATACTTTTCCATTCTCAGGTATATATATGTTTCCCATATAAGAGAGATTAGGTAGAATATAATAAAAAGCGTTGCGAAGTTTCTTATACTTGGCTGGTGAATAAGCCAATACAAAAAAATAATAGCAAATGAAGTAAATATTTTGATAACCCTCATTATCATATAAAGATTCACTAAATGAGCAGGGTTTTCCAGAGGAGTTCGCCTAAAACGCAATATGAAAATCACCCCCATAAAGTAAAAAAATAATGGAATGACGAAATAGCCTTTAACCATCATTTCAGGAAAGAATAGTTTAAGTACAATCCACATTCCTACACCTGCTGTAAGAATCATGATTGTATGAAATATAAAAAAATATTTCGTTAATCTATTCATTCTATTTTATTTTATTTTTTTCTTTATAGGGTCGATACAAACAGAAATATTATTATTGCTTACCTCCACAAAGCCGTCAGTTATTTCCATCTCTTTAATATGGCCTTCAGTTGTGAATATAAGCATACCTTTTGTCAATAATGATATAAGTGGAGCATGATTGTTTAATATCTGGAACGGACCCATATAACCGGGTAAAGTAACGGAATCCACTTCACCTTTGAAATAACTCTTTTCAGGACTTATGATTTCCAGTTTCATAACAAATCAACTCTTTATAAATTATCCTTTAATACTTTGCTCAATCAGCTGGTTTCCCTTTTCAATTGCCTCTTCAATTGTACCTACATTCATAAATGCTGCTTCAGGGTATTTATCCGTTTCACCGTCTAAAATCATCTGAAACCCTTTGATTGTATCTTTAATCGGCACCATCACACCCGGCTGTCCTGTATATTGTTCTGCCATAAAAAAGGGTTGTGAAAGAAAACGCTGTACTTTACGGGCACGGTTTACTGTCAGCCTGTCTTCATCAGATAGTTCTTCCATCCCAAGTATAGATATTATATCCTGTAACTCCTTGTAACGCTGCAATATCTGTTTTACGCGCATTGCCGTATTATAATGATCTTCACCAACAATTGATGGTTCCAGAATGCGAGATGATGATTCAAGGGGATCAACTGCCGGATATATTCCCAATGATGCTATCTTTCTGCTAAGTACGGTTGATGCGTCCAAGTAACTGAATGTTGTTGCAGGGGCCGGGTCTGTAAGGTCATCTGCCGGTACGTAAACCGCCTGTACAGATGTTATAGAACCATATTTTGTAGAAGCAATTCTTTCCTGAAGTGTACCCATCTCTGATGCCAGTGTAGGCTGATAACCTACAGCTGATGGCATTCGTCCTAAAAGTGCGGATACCTCTGAACCGGCCTGAACAAAACGGAAAATGTTGTCGATAAATAGTAGAGTGTCACTGCCTTCTCCTCCGCTGTCGCGAAATGACTCTGCAACTGCGAGACCGGTTAGTGCAACGGATGCTCGCGCACCGGGAGGTTCATTCATCTGACCGAAAACAAGCGTTGTCTGAGATTCTTTGAGTTTTTCGTAATCAATCTTACTTAAATCCCATTTGCCTTCATCCATGCCTTTCTTAAACTCCTTGCCATATTTAATTACTCCGGATTCTATCATCTCACGTAAAAGGTCGTTTCCCTCACGGGTACGTTCACCTACTCCGGCAAAGACTGAATATCCCTTGTGTCCTTTAGCAATATTATTGATGAGTTCCATTATGATTACCGTCTTCCCTACACCTGCTCCACCAAAAAGACCAATCTTGCCTCCTTTTAAATAGGGTTGTAGTAGGTCAATCACTTTTATACCAGTGTGAAGTATTTCTTCTGTGGTGGTCAGGTCTTCAAACTTGGGAGCTTCACGATGTATAGGATACTGATTGTCTCTGCTGAGTTTAGATAGGCCATCAATTGGTCTTCCCACAACGTTAAGCAAGCGACCTTTAATCTGTTCGCCAACGGGTACACTTATAGGGCGTCCTAATGCTTTTACCTGGAGACCGCGACTCAAACCGTCTGTTGACTCCATTGCTACAGTACGAACAATATTTTCTCCAATGTGTTGCTGAACCTCAAGGAATACTTCTTGCCCGGCATTACGCTTGACATATAGTGCATCATTAATAGCGGGTAGCTTGATTTCTTCTGAATCTGATAACTCAAAACGCACATCAACAACAGGACCTATAATTTGGGAAATTTTCCCCATTAAAACCTGCATAGTAAATAGTAATGATTTTTAATGTCAGCTGATTCTGACTTTCACAAAGGTACTAAATTTATTGAAGAAAAAAAAGAAAAATATTATGAGCCACAAGCGAGGATCGAACTCGCGACCTACGCGTTACGAATGCGTTACTCTACCTACTGAGCTATTGTGGCAAATATGTCGGGCAGCTAAATTGCTGCCCGATATATTTTTTAAAGAATTAATCATGCTACGGTTTAAGCAGTAATTCCTTCTTTCTTATTTTTATTTGTCATTATCTTATATGCAACCGGTGCAGCTACGAATAAGCTGGTTACAGTACCTACAACCACACCAATAAACATTGCAAATACAAAGCTTCTCACAGCGTCTCCGCCAAGGAAGAGAATAACAATGATCACAAGAACTGTACTTAGACCAGTATTGATAGTACGTGCCAGGGTTGCATTCATCGAGTCGTTAAACAGCTCTCTCAACCCTCGTTTCGGATATAGATGCATATATTCACGTACACGGTCAAATACCACCACCTTGTCGTTAATAGAATAACCGACAATGGTAAGTATCGCGGCAACAAACGTCTGGTCCATCTCCATCGAGAATGGCATCACTCTCCAAAGAAGTGAATAAAGACCTATAACTGAAAATGCGTCAATTGCAAGTGCAGCAACAGTACCCATCGAGAATCCCCAGTTGTTAAAGCGGAACATAATATATAGTCCCATACAGATTAATGCTATCAGCAGCGATAGAAACGCGTTGTTAAGCATGTCTTCTGCTATACTTGGTCCCACTTTCTGAGAGCTCATTATGTGGTCGTCAACGCTCATGCCCGGGGTCATAAATTCTGCCATTCCTTCACCCAGCAGATCACGGAGTTCTCGTTCAACATTTGTACCATCTTCTTCAATCATATAGTTTGTTGAGATCCTTACTTGGTTACTGGATCCGATAGTAATCACACGAACTGATTCTCCAAAGTAGGGTACCAGAGCATCTTCCACATCCTGCGTATTTACAGGCTGTTCGAAGCGAACAATATAGTTACGTCCACCTGTGAAGTCGATGCCTGCATTTAAACCTAATGTGAATAATGATGCTATACTTACAACTACAAATATTGCGATTCCTATAAGTATTTTCTTACTGTTTTTAAGGAAATCAAAACTGTATTCTCCATAAATTGCTCTTGAGAATGGTGTTTGAAATGTAAGATTCTGCCATTTCCCTTTTGACAGGCGGTTTTCATAAACAATACGTGTTAAGAAAACAGCTGTAAGGAATGATGCGGCAATACCAATAATCAGTGTTACGGCAAATCCTCTGATTGCTCCCACACCGAATATCGCAAGAATAATACCTGTAATAATGGTTGTTATGTTAGAGTCGAAAATTGCAGAGAATGCATTCTTATATCCATCTTCCAAAGCACGACGCAATGTTTTACCCGCGGCAAGCTCTTCCTTGATACGCTCATTGATAAGTACGTTAGCGTCAACCGCCATGGCGAGAGACAGAATCATACCCGCGATACCCGGTAATGTTAGTACTGCCTGGAATGCTGCGAGAACACCTAAAGTAAAGAAGAAGTTTAGCAGAAGCGCAACATTAATAACTGTACCCGGAATAAATCCGTAAAGCACCATAGTAAAAATAAATAGAACTACCAATGCTATTATAAACGAAATTAACCCATCTTGAATTGCTTCTTGTCCTAAAGAAGGACCAACCACATCTTCCTGAACAATACGAATACCGGCTTGCATCTTACCTGATTTCAGTACGTTCTCGAGGTCTTGTGCTTCCTGTGGTGAGAAATCTCCCGAAATAGAAGAACGGCCTCCTTCAATGCGGTCGTTTACTCTGGGTGCTGAATATACATATCCGTCAAGCACAATAGCGATTGAATTACCAATCTCTGATCCTGTAATTGTAGCCCAGCGACTTGCGCCTGCTGAGTTCATCGACATACTTACTTCCCAAGCAGATCCTTGCTGTCCCTGGTCGGCTTTTGCATTGGTAACCACATCACCTGTCAGTGCGGGTCCACGGCTGCTTCCATCACCTTTAAGTGCAAACAGCTGGAAATATGTTTCATGCTGATCTACAGGTTTGAATCCCCATTTAAAATTAACATCAGCAGGGAATAAAGATTTATATCGCTGAAGAAGGAAGTTAACTGATGCTGTATCAAGTTTTGAAACTGTACCAAGAACAGGGCCTGAAGCTCCGCTCATTGCGAAGTATGGTTCACTGAAATACTCAACAAAACTTCTGTCTATAATTATTTTCTTTTCTTCCTCAAAGTCAACAGATTCTAAATTAACCAGACTATCTTCGGCATCTGTCAAACCTTCTACAGATTCTACTTCTTCCAATAGTGAGTCAGTTGGTTCTACTGCTGAGCTAGTTCTCATTGCTAAAGCATACTCACTTGACCTGGAATTTAATTCGTTGAAGTAAATTCCCAATTCACTTACGTTATAAGTCTTCCAGAATTCTAGATTGGCGCTACCTTGTAGAAGGTTACGCACACGTTCAGGTTCTGTAATACCCGGTAGCTCCACAAGAATACGCTCTGCACGGTCCAGACGCTGAATGTTAGGTGCAACAACACCAAAGCGGTCAATACGAGTAGCAAGAACGTTAAATGAGTTATCAGCAACACTCGACAGCTCTTCTCTCAGTACAGATATTACTTGATCGTTTGTGGCAGTAGGACTAACCCTGTCAGCCATTGTGATGCTGTAGATGTTTGCCAGTCTGCCTTCCGGGTTTATCTCTTCATAATTTTGCTGGAAAAGCGAGATAAAGTCTGAAGAGCTACCCCGGCGATTCTGATTTACTGCTTCTCTTAATGCCTGATTAAATTGGGGGTCATCGGTATTAGCGAGTGATTGTAGCACTTCTGCAGCATTTATCTCCAGAACTACGTTCATACCACCTTTCAGGTCAAGTCCTAAACCGATTTCTTTCTCCCGGATCTGGTTTAAAGTGTAGTTGAGATATACTTTCTCGGTTGATAGTGAATCAAGATAATGATTCTTCAGGGCTAAGTCTCCATTTGCGTATTGATCCGCTTTCTTATTGTATTGTCTCCCAACTACTGTGAATGAGAGATAAAACAAACAGATAGCTGTCAGGATAATACTGAAGACTTTAATGAATCCTTTGTTTTGCATTTCAATATTACTTTTGTTACAATTTATTATTCTTTAGGCAATTAACTCGATTTAAATGTAAAAACAGAGGCATCGGCAATGCCTCTTGGTTTTAAGCGTGCAAATATACGTTTTTTTTATCTTTTTAAGAACAATATCACCGGATTATTTTATTTAAAACGATCCGGTGATATATTAAAGTTAGGGTATTATTTATTAATCTATAAATCCTCTGTTCTGTAAAAGATATTTTGGATTAGGTTCTGCACCGCGGAATTTTTTATAAAGAGTCATCGGGTCATCTGAGTTACCTTTAGACAAAATATTATCACGGAACAATTTTGCTGTCACTTTATCGAATACACCATTCTCTGCAAATGCCTGGAATGCATCAGCGTCAAGCACTTCAGCCCATAAGTATGCATAGTAACCGGCAGAGTAGCCACCACTGAATATATGAGAAAAATATGTACTGCGATAACGTGGTATTATCTCGTCGATAAGACCTATTTTATCCATAGCCATATTCTCAAATTCACGAACATCTATATCAGTTTTTTCTGTCAAAGTATGATAGTTCATATCGAGCAATGCTGCTGCAACCAGCTCTGTTGTGTTGAAGCCCATATTGAAGTTAGCTGCAGTGTTTATTTTCTCTATCAACTCATCAGGTATAACTTCGCCTGTTTCGTAATGTTTAGCATAAAGCTTGATAACTTCTGGATGAAATGCCCAATGTTCCATTATTTGAGAGGGAAGTTCCACGAAATCACGTGAAACGCTTGTGCCGGAAACACCAGAGTAGTTAACGTCAGAAAGCATTCCATGAAGTGCATGTCCGAATTCATGGAAAAGTGTTTCTACTTCATCAAGGGTTAGGAGTGATGGTGTGTTGTCAGTTGGACTTGTAAAATTGCCCACATTATAAATAATAGGACGAATATTTTCACCGTCAAGCACCTGCTGACCTCTGAAGCTACTCATCCAGGCACCTGCATTTTTACTTTCACGCGGGAAATAGTCGGTATAAAATACTGCCAGATGCGAACCGTCTTCATCAAGCACTTCATAAGCTTCAACTTCAGGGTGATAGATGTCTACGTTGTCAAGCTTTCTGAAGCTTAAACCAAACAAACGGTTTGCAACTTCAAAAACACCTTCACGAACGTTTTCCATTTTAAAATATGGTTTAGTTTCTTCCTCATTTAGATTATATTTCTGTTCACGAAGCTTTTCAGTATAATACCACCAGTCCCAAGACTGAAGTTTAAAATCACCACCTTCAGCATCAATCAGTTTCTGAAGCTCTGCAGCCTCTTTTTTAGCCTGAGGCAGGGCATAGTCCCAAATTTCGTTAAGCAGGGCATACACATTGTCAGGTGTTTTAGCCATATTCTCATCAAGGATATAATGAGCATGTGACTCATATCCAAGCAGGTTAGCTTTTTCAATCCTCAGGTTTACAATATCGTTGATAATAGCCTTATTATCATTTTCGTTATCATTATCTCCACGTGTGTACATTGCTTTGTAAAGCTTCTCACGCAAATCGCGATTGTCAGCATATTGAAGGAATGGAAGCCAGCTCGGTTTCTGAAGTCCGAATACCCACTTACCATCTTCACCTGCTGCTTTTGCTGCACTGGCTGCTGTTGAAACTACTGCTTCAGGCAGTCCTGCCAGATCCTCTTTATTGTCGATCACCAGCTTATAACCGTTAGTCTCATTAAGCAGATTATTTCCATACTTCAGGGAAAGACCCGATAAGTCTTTATTTATCTCGCGCAACCTTGCCTTATCAACCTCGCTTAGCATGATACCTGAGCGAACAAAACTCTTGTAATACTCGTCGAGTAAACGATACTGCTCTGTTGTAAGGTTCATACCTGTCGTATCATCATGAATTGTTTTGATACGGGCAAACAATTTCTCGTTAAGATAGATATTGTCACTATGTTCCGACAATATTGGTGACAGTTCTTCTGCCAATGCTCTCATTTCGTCATTAGTATTCGCACTTCTCAATCCGTAGAATACACGTGACACACGAGATAGAGTTCTACCACTGTTGTCAAGAGCTTCAACTGTGTTCTCAAATGTAGGCGCCTCAGTGTTATTAATAATTGCAGCAACCTCTTCGATTTGCTGTTCCATACCAGCCATAAATGCAGGTTTGTAATCGTCAAAAGTTATTTGATCAAATGGCGGAGTGCCAAACGGAGTGTCGAATTCGGTCATGAAAATGCTTCCATTTTCAACCGATGCCCGCTCTTTCTGCTGCGTATTGCAAGCTATTAATGTCATAGATGCGAATAGAATTAAAAATACTTTTTTCATTAAATTATAAATTTGTTACTTATTATCTTAGTTAACTTGCAAAGATAAACAATTTTTTTAGAAACCGTAGGCGGCTTTTCGCATTTCCTGTTTAGATAGAAATGGTTTTTGGGGGTTAAGATATCTTTCTAAAAATTTATGTATCGAGTACCTGATATCAGTTGCTTCTTTTGTATCTATTCTGTCAAATCCGTGTCCTCCCGAAGCATTTTGAAATATCTTATATTCGAATTTTTTATCATATATTTTTAGTGTTTCAATCATAAGTTTCACCTCTTCCACATATACATCATTATCATTTGTGTTGGTATATATAAGCAATGGTTTATTAAGATTTTTAGCATAATATGTTGGAGAGCGACGAATATATTCTTTCGGGTTTTCCTCTATCGACTCTCCAATATGGTATGGGGCCGTAAAATAATCTTTATAGCTTTTGTCATGTGATGCAAGCCGATTTTCAAGATCACTTACAGGCACTCCCCCAAAAGCACACTGGTATTTATCCCCATATTGCAGAGTTTGCATAAGTGAAATCATTCCACCGTGACTCCATCCGACTACTCCAACTCTTGTAGAGTCAACTATATCGTAGTTCTCTATCATGTAATTTCTGCTTTCCAAAACATCATCATTTTCCCTGCCTCCATAATCTATATTTTCATAAGTGGTTTTTCCGTAACCTGTACTACCGCGATATTCTGCAGAAACCACAATATAACCCTGCGAAATAAATTCACGTACAATATGATAATAGTAGGTTGAGAAGTTTGCATGTATACCACTGTGGGGGAGTACTATAAGAGGATATTTATTGTGCCGGTTGATATCTTTTGGGATAAAAATATAGGTGTAAAACTGAAGTTTATTGTCTGTGAATCTATCGTCCGGATCTTTTGGTTTCCAGCGGGGAGTACTGGTTAATCTTACCTTATCGATAAATGCAACATCTCCCAGTCTTTCAAACCAGAGCATATCATCTATCTGTTTCTCAAGGATATCAAAGCGGTGCTGATAGTCATCAACAGTTTCCAGCAGCTCTTCAAATTTACCTGATTCAAATGTTTCTGTCAAATCAGTAATTAAATTATTTTCAGTCTTTTTCAGAGAATCTGTGTAAATATCAGCTGGTTGAGCAGTCAGCGGTAAACAAAAGGGAATAAGTAAAATTATTGTCAAAAGATTTTTTCTCATGGTGTGTATTTTTTTTGTTAACGGAAGTTAGTTTAAAAGTTTTCACAAATATATAAATCAATAACAGCTTATGCAAAAAAACATATATGATATATTTGAAAATCAGTAAGCTTAAGTCCGTTCACAATATATAACTAAAAATATTAGTTTAAAAAACTAATAAATATAGTTGATAAACTAAATGTTTTAGTTATATTTGCATCGTAATTATTCCGGGCTATGGAATAATATATCTGAAAGATTGAATTAATATGAATATAATTAATGAATTAACAGCAAAAGAAGAAGAGGTAATGCAATACTTCTGGGAGAACGGACCCATGTTTGTAAAACAACTGGTAGAAAAATACCCCGATCCAAAGCCTCACTTTAATACTCTCTCAACCTATGTGCGCTCGCTTGAAGAAAAAGGTTATCTGTCGCATAACGTTTTTGGCACAACATACAGATATTTCGCAATTATAAAAGAAGAGGATTACAGTAAAAGTAATCTCAAAAGTGTAGTCAGAAAGTACTTCGATAACTCCTATCTGAATGTTGTCTCATCTCTTATTAAAGATGAAAATATTTCTGTGGAGGAGGTGCGCCGACTTCTTGACGAAGTTGAAAAATCTCACGGAGCTCCAAAAAACAACTCAAAAAAATAACTTTAAACAACTACTAGTATGGAATCATTTCTATATTATCTACTTCGAACATCAATAATAATGGCGTTGTTTTATGGTTTTTATAAACTATTTTTCGGTAAAAACACTTTCCATAATGCCAATCGTTTTTTACTGTTGTCAATCCTGTTATTAAGCGCAATACTTCCGCTTTTTCATTTTAATCTTCTGCCATCTATAGCAGAACCGTCAGCAGTAGCACCAATTAGTGATTTAGCTTATATCCCGAATACCGGTGACATCACAGATCAGCAACTTGTTTTTGCAATTCCATGGATTCAGATTCTCATTTTTATATATCTAACTGGTTTTGTGTTTTCTTTTTTTCGCTATCTGACAGGATTAAATCAGATAAGAAAAATAGTTTGCAGTTCTGAGTGGCAATCAATGTCCGATGGCATAACTCTGTGTGTAACAAATTGTGAAGTGTCACCATTCAGCTGGTTAAGCTATATTGTTATTTCACGAAAAGATTATTCTGCCGACATGAACGGAGCAATAATTCATCATGAAAAAGCTCATATCCAAAAGAATCATTCATCAGATATGATTTTGTCTGATTTCTTCACCTGTCTGTTCTGGTTCAACCCCTTTTCGTGGTTGCTGAGGCGTGAGATTCAGTCGGTTCACGAATACCAGGCTGATGAAGAAGTACTAAAGAATGGCATAGATACAAAGCAATATCAATTATTATTAATACGCAAAAGCGTTGGGGAATATAAATTTGCTCTGGCAAACAATTTCCGTCAGCGCGACTTGCACAAACGAATTACTATGATGATTAAAACAAAAACAAACAAAAAAATGAAGTGGGCTTACACAGCTGCTTTCCCTGTACTTTTGATGGCTATGATTGCACTTTCTATACCAGAATTAAAAGCACAAATAATAGAACAGGATCCTAACGAACCTGTTACTGTGATAGGTTATGGTTCCAAGGACTCATTAAATAAAGCAGATGAGACAAGTATACAAACTACAGGAACTGTAGAGGGTCAGCCTCTTTATATTTGGGATGATGTTAAATTATTACCCGAAGAGGTAAAAAGGATCAATCCCGATGATATTGAATCAGTCAATGTATTAAAAAGTGAAACAGCAATAGAAATATATGGTGATGAAGGTAAAAATGGTGTAATTATTATGACATCAAAAAATGCTCCACCCAAATTTCTTGAAAATAATCCGTTGATAATTGTTGACGATGAAATAATGCCCCTGGATTTTGATATAAACAGTATAGATCCCAGCGAAATTAAAAGTATTGAAGTTTTAAAAAGTGGATCAGTAATGGAGGCCTATGGAGAAAAAGGCAATAATGGGGTGGTAATTATTAACAAAAAATAGCTATAATAAATTTTTTGTATTTTATTTTAAAGCGTTATCCACTGCATAAATGAAATCAGCAGATAACGCTTTAAATTCATAATCAATATCCGGGGTTTTGTGGAAATTCAGCACCTATATTAAGGTCAATTTGAGTTTGAGGAATTGGTAGCAGAACGTGGTGATTAGCAATATTTAACCCTGGGTATATGGGGTTGTTGTTATATTTTCTAATTCTTTCTACAAACTTACCGGTACGTCGTAAAGTGATTTGTCTTTGTTCTTCCCCCCAAAGTTCTCTAGCTCGTTCATCCAGTACAAAGTCGATAGTTGCATCAGCAGCTGCAATTGGTTTTGCATTAGAACGTATTCTTACAGCATTAATATCATCTGCCGCTTTATCCTTTTGATTTAAATTGACATAGGCTTCAGCCCTTAACAAATAAGTTTCAGCCAGACGTAGTGCATACCAGTCTTTATGATTGTAGCCATTGCCAGATCTATCAGGATTAGTAAAATGGTTCAAAGGATCTGCAAATTTCATAAAATAAGGGAAAATATATTGGCAAGTGTCTCTCATTGAATCTCTTCCTGAATTAGGAGGATATAGACTAAAATCAACTTTTTGTTTATAATATATCGATGCTGGATTATCCCAATAAAAATCACGTTTTATTTGATGTTTGGCATTTCTGAAGTCGTTATTCCAATCATCTTTCCAGATTATATTAGTTGCAAACCAGGTAGGTCTGATCCATGCAACCGGGCGACTAAGTGAATCAGAATATCCGGTGTATTTACCATTGTATAATTCACCTAAAAATGCTTTCTTCCCATCGGGTGTATTTCCCATCCTGAAATAGGCAGGTCCAACTGCTCTTTCACCAGGGAAGCTAGATCCACCTTCAACGAGTGGTTCGTATTGTACTACCCAAATTGCTTCTTTATTTTCTGGAAGATTATGATTACCAAAAGCATGTAAATCAAGATAAACATCACCACTTCCAAAAACATCAACAGTGTTTCCAAAGCGTTCTGTCATAAGTTTATATCCGTAGTCATTTATTACATGATTAGCAGCATCTACCGCCTCTTGATTTTTACCTTGAGACAAATAAGCTTCTGCTAAAAAATGCCACGCTGCGCCTTGCGTAATTCTTCCCGGATCTTCTTCTTTACCACCAACAGGTAGCTTTGCAGAGGCAAATTTCAGATCGTTTACTATAACATCATAAACATCAGCTACAGAGGCTCTTGTAAAGTCGTCTTTGGGGGCTTTTATAGCTTCAGTAACAATAGGCACAGCACCAAATACCTGTACTAACTCCCGATACGCATAAGCTCTGAAAAACATGGCTTCAGCTTTATATGCATCTGACTGAAATTCATTTTCCCAAATTTCAGGATCAGAATTTTCAATGGCATCAATTAACACATTAGCCATTTGTATTAATTTATAGTCAACTTTCCATACATCTCGGCTTATATAATTGGTAGACGTAAAGAAGGATACAAAATCGCAAGGAAATTTTGTACTTGCAGGATCTTCTCCGTGAAAAGAAATATCTGTACTTACTCCCAATCTCCATGCAAATGTTTCCTGTTCTGTATTAGTTCCATCCATAAAAAATTCATCTCGGGTAAAGGCATGGAGTCCGGTTATCCCTTGTCTTACACCTGCTGCACTACTGTATGCATTTTTAGGAGCCAAAAAATCTAACGGCGTTTCTTCTAATATCTTATTGCTGTCACAAGATATGATAAAAGGAAAAGTCAAAGCTGCCAAAATAAATGTTCTGACTATTCTATATTTTTTTTGTTTCATATTATTATTTTTTTTGATATTATTAATGCACGTAATTATAATGATAGTCTTAAACCTACGGTCAAATTTCTCATTAAAGGAATATCACTTGTGCCTGTTTCAGGATCCCATCCTGACCATTTAGTCCAGGTGTAAAGGTTTTTGCCAGAGATAAATAATTGCAAGTCATTAATACTTAGCTGGTTTGTCAGGCTTTTATTGAATCTATACGACAAAGATAAATCTTGTAGTCTGATAAAACTTCGACTCTCATAAATTCCACTCGATTGTGCAGGAGAATTGTAGATACCGGTAGCATTATTCACACCGTTATCTGGGGTCCAGTATGGACGAACGGCTGACATGTTAATACGATACACATCGTCGGCTCTGAAAGCAGTGTTTATAACACTAGTATTGTCCATGATATAATAATTATTCCCTCCTACAATTGAATTAAGCATAAAGCTCAGGGCGAAATTTTTATATTGTAGCGTATTGTTCAAGCTAAATCTAAAGTTTGGATCTTCATATCCAATAACTTTTCTATCGTAAGTTGGTTCAATAACACCATCACCATTCTGATCGACGTATTTGAACTGACCGGGATACCAGCCATTAAGTGTCTTTCCGGCATATAGTTCTTCTTCTGTCCATAGACCTCCTGCCATTTCGTAGTCGTATTGTGCGCTTATTGATTCGCCAACAAACCACTCATTACCAATATCATTGTCATCTTTACCTCCATAAAGTTTTGTAATTTTATTTCTATTTAAACTGAAAGTAAAGTTTGAAGTCCAGGTGAAGTCAGGTAGTTTAATATTATTGGTATTCAACATTAATTCAATACCTTTATTATTAATGCTACCCATATTTATAAAAACATTGTTATATCCGGTTGATGCAGGTAAAGCTCTTTGTACAAGAACATCAGTGGTATTTGCATTATAAACTTCTAAAGAACCGGAAATATTCTGATTTAAGAAAGCAAAATCGACACCAATATTAAGCGATGCAGTTTTTTCCCATTTCAAATCCTCGTTACCTAAAGCATCTCCGGGATAAACACCAATATTAGTTTCAGAGCCATAAACATACGACATTGTCGACATTGTAAGGAAAGTCTTATATCGTCCAAGTCCTTGATTACCATTCACACCATACGATGCACGAAGTTTTATATAAGGGAAATTTTCACTGACAAAATCCTCTTCAGAGAGTGCCCAGGCTACAGAAAGTGAAGGGAAGTTGGCAAATTTATTATTCGCTCCGAATCCAGAGTAACCATCTCGCCTAATAGTACCGGTAAGAAAGTATCTGTTAATATAGGAATAAGCAACTCTACCCATGTAAGATATTCCATCCTCTTCCCAAGTACCACCATTCTCCGTGTTTGATACCGTATAGTTAGTTCCCAGGCCCAGACCATTATAACCCAGTGCTTGATTCTCAAAACCTTCAGCCTCAAGACGAGAGGTGTTTTGTGCTGAGTGCTCGAGACTGTAAAGGAATGTTGCATTAATGTTGTGACCGTTAAAATCACGCAAGTAAGTAAGAATATTATTTTGAATCCAACTGTTGTTGTAAATATGATCTTTACGTCCCCTGCCATTATTCGATGTACCATCAGGGTGATCGGTACCCCAAAAAGAAAAGTTATTTCTAATGTCAAGAGTGTTTGAGTAATTAATCTCTAGATTCAATCCGGTTATCCAAGGAAACTTTATTTTAGCATTGCCCACCATAAACAGATTATGCCGGAGGTCCTGGTTATCTGCATTAAGATAAACCAGTGGGTATTCCATATATGATTCTCCTGTTAAGAACATAACCTGATCAGGTTGTCCTATATTATTATTTGCAAGTGGACTTGCTCTTCTTGCATAGTACAAATCGGCAGGTTCTCCTGAATAGTCGCGATAAGTATATGCTACATTTGCATTCACTGTTAGCCAATCGGTAATTGCACTTTCTACATTTGTGCGCACAGTAACTCTCTCAAACTGATCATTTATAAGTACACCCTTTTCGTTTGCATAAGAACCGGAAACATAATAATTAGTCAATTTTGTTCCACCCGAGTAGCTCAGGTTGTAATTTTGAATTGGAGCTGTTCGAAGAACTTCGTCAACCCAATCAATTTCATTACCGGCAAGATAGTTGTCTTTCTCTTCTTGCGTGCGTAATGTTAACGCAACAATATTTCTATCAGTCACGTCTGGTCTTTGGGGTTTCCCTGCATGACTTGTTGGGTTTGTTCTATACCAATTATATAGCTCTTGCTGATAATAATAATCAGTAAGTCTTACAGCATATTGTTCGGCGTTCATTACTTTCATCGGATTATTAGTAATGGCTTGAAAACCGTAATACATATTAAAGTTAATTACAGGCTTTTCACTGGTACCTGTTTTTGTAGTAATCAAAACTACGCCGTTTGCCGATCTTGAACCATATACTGCAGCCGAACTGGCATCTTTTAAAATGTCAATTGACTCAACATCACTTACATTGATGTTAGCAATATCACCATTATAAATAATTCCATCAAGCACAATCAATGGCATTGATGATGCAGATAGAGTGTTTTGTCCCCTAATAGAAAAGTCCGGCTCTTCTCCGGCACCGCCGGTTTGTTGAACATTTATACCTGCAGAAGCTCCTGATAAGGCTTGCAGGACATTCAGATTTGACTGAAGTGATTTATCTTCCATAGATACTCTGGCAACAGCTCCTGTTAAATCACTTTTTCTCATTGTTCCGTAACCGACAGCAACAATTTCTTCCAATCCAATGGAGTCCTCGCCAAGTGCTACATCTATTATTGATTGATTCATTACAGATATTTCCTTTGTTTGCATACCCACAAAAGAAAATTGCAATATGTCTTCTTCGGAAACATCTGTAATTGTATAATTTCCATCTGCATCTGTGATTGTTCCTCTTGTGGTTCCCTTGATTAAAACAGTGACACCGGGCAATGACTCACCATAAGAATCATTTACTCTTCCACTAATAGTTTTTCCTTGTTGAGTTACTACCTCTATTTCTAATAAACTTTCTTTTGAGTTTGCTTCAGATACGGAAATAAAAGCTGAAACAAACAATAGAATAAAAACTGATTTAATAATCATCGAATAATAACTAAGGGATGTTTTACTCTTTAAAACAATACCTAATAAGTTGTTTTTTTCATGCATATGTAGGCGTTCTTTATAAATTAATAATTTTGGTCAATTTAACAGCGTTGGTAAAATTTAGACTAACTGTTGTTAGGGGAGAGGCTATTGTCGTTTTTTGTCAAATCATAGGCATCACGTGTTTATATATATTATATAGATAGATTTACATTTTCAAGAGTATCGATCATTTGCTTTCTTAGCATTAATAATTAAGTAGATTAATCAATATTTACATAATGTTAATGTAAAAAAACAAACAAATGTTGAGAAAACCAAATAAAATAGAAGATAAATTTCAAATAAAATAAATGTATCGCCCTAATATTTTTATTTAAATTAGTTATAATTGTCATATTTTATTAGCTTTTATTGTAAACCTATTTCAGGACTAGACACAACTATATAATGTTTTGTTCTTATAAAGTTCATACCAACTTCTTACCAACTCCTAACCAACTTCGGTTAAATAAGGACTAAATTAGGAGTTGGTTAGTATTTGGTAATAACTATTCAATAATTTGGTATTGATTTTGTAAATCTGACTAAAGTTGAAATATGTGTTAATGTTGTTGAAAATTGATGTTGTCAACAAATTTTAATTATATTTGTTATGTATTTAACTCCTTAAATGAAAACAACATTAAACAGCTTAGATTATGATGAAAAACAGAATGTTCTTAGCAGAAAAATGCAGGCAAAATATTGGATTCCCTTTGTTAGTGTTGTTAGTCACACTATTATTGTGTCCAAAAGTAAATGCAGCTTCCGGTGAACAACAACCAAATGGTAAGGTAATTACAGTTTCGGGTTATGTGACTTGCAAAGGGGAAAGAATTCCTGAAGTTTTAGTGGAAACTGTGCCAGCTAATGAGAGTACAGTTTCTGATAAAGAGGGTAAGTTTTCTATAGATGTTATGAAAGGAGGCTTACTAACTTTCAAGAAAGAAGGATATAAAGCTTATGAGTATATTGCTGATGAGCCCCGGGATAATATGATCGTTTGTTTACTGCCTGAAGATGAGTCGAGTGAGTCTGTTGAGCAAGCAGTTAAAGAAAAGCAAGAGGAAACTGAGGCCGTGATAATTATTAAAACTAAAAAAGAGAAAAAACAGGATTAAGTTGATTAATATTTTCCCGTAGTTGTATATGCATCGTGATAAAATATCAGTGTGCGGTTATCAGCTTTGGCTTTGTCCATAAAACGTTTTTTTTCTTCCATGGCAACAACCATACTGTTGTCGTATGCACACAACCAGCTTAGTTGCAGGTTAAGTGAAGTGGGTACCACATCCCCAGGGTATACGTATTTACCTTCCTTATTTTCAAATAAAACAACAATCTGGCCGGGTGTGTGACCATCATATAGTTCAAGGCGAATATTTTCGTCAAGTTGAATATCTTCCAGAACAAACTTCAACTGTCCTGCATCATAAACAGGCTCAATATTATCTGAAAAAAAAGACCCCCTCTCAAAAAGTGATGGCTTGCGGTAGTTATTCCACTGTTTAAGGCTCACGTGATATGTGGCGTTAGGGTAGGTTGGTACTAGTTCATTTTTATCATTTATGACAGTGCTTCCTCCGCTATGATCAAAATGTAGATGTGAGATAATAACATCTGTCACCTCTTCTGGTTCATATCCTATCTCGCATATTTCATCACGAATATCTACCAGGTTGTGTGGCTGAAAGAATTTTAATTGTTTAAGGTGCTTGTCTCCTATGCCGTTATCAATAAGTATTCGTCGGGTGTCAGTTTCTATAAAGATGCAACGCATCGACATAACGCACATGTTGTTTTCGTCGGTTTTATACTTAGCAGACCAGTATTTTTTAGGTACTGCTCCAAACATAACACCACCGTCACCCATGAAATAACCTGATTCAATAATATGATACTTGAGCATAAATGTTGTATTTTTGTAGCAAATTTACTATTAATAATGAAAATTCCAGATAAGAAAGAGAACATTGCAGAATACCTGCTCTTTATGTGGCAGATAGAAGACCTCTTAAGAGCTTATAATCTGGATATAGATAATATTCAGCAATCTATTATCAATTCTGTATATCAGACTGAGGAGGACAGAAAAAATGCCCGTGACTGGTATGAAGGATTGATCATAATGATGAAATCAGAAGGTGTTCAGGAGAAAGGACATCTTCAAATAAATAAAAATATTATTATAGATCTTACTGATGTTCATCTTCGCCTTCTAAAGAATCCGAAAGAGTCGGAGTATATAGGTATATATTACAACACACTTCCTTATATTGTGGAGTTGAGGTCAAAATCGACAGAAAATGAAATAGCTGAACTGGAAACATGTTTTACTGCCCTGTATGGATATCTGCTTCTGAAGATCCAGAAAAAAGATATTTCAAAAGAAACACAAGCTGCTGTTTCACAGATTACTTCTTTGCTGCGGCTGCTTTCGAAGAAATACAAAGAGATTGATCAGGAAGAGTATTTTGATGAAAGGTGAATTTTAGGATGTAAAAAGTTTATTAAATATGGCGATAGTTTTAGAGGCAATAAAAATACTTGGAACAATTGGAAAAGAGATCCGTAAAGAGCAGTATTTTTATGGTTTGATTGAGAAAGGGGTATTGGTGACAGGTGCTGACGGTCAACTAGGTAGTGAGCTTAAAGAGATATCCAGGCAAATCAATTTACCCTTCAGGTTTCATTTTACAGATACAGACATACTGGATATTACCAGGCGCGAACAGGTTGATGAGTTTGTAAAAATCAATCAGATAGAATATATTATAAATTGTGCGGCATACACTGCTGTGGATAAAGCTGAAACTGACAAGGAGATGGCTTTTGCCGTGAATGTTACCGGTATTGAGAATATTGCTGATGTTGCGAAAAAATATCAAGCAAAAGTAATTCACATTTCTACAGATTTTGTTTTTGATGGTGAATCTGATATCCCTTATAAAGAAAGTGACAGTGTAAACCCGCTATCTGTTTATGGAGAAACAAAACTTGAGGGTGAGAAAGTTTTACAGTCGCTAGCTTCAGAATGGATAATAATCCGCACAAGCTGGTTGTATTCTACTTATGGAACAAATTTTGTCAAAACAATGATACGTTTGATGTCTGAAAGAGAAAGTATTACTGTTGTTGAGGATGAGATAGGAAGTCCAACATACGCAGCAGATCTGGCCGAAATGATCATGTATATCCTTCAATATTCAGAAGAGAAAGAATGGAAAACAGGTCTGTATCATTTCGCTAACAGAGGAGAAGTTTCAAGATTTGATCTTGCCAGTGAGATAAGACGTCAGGCAGGTATAGAAAAATCTGAACTGTTGGCTATAAGTTCAGAAAAATATGGAGCTTCTGCAAAACGACCCTCATACAGTGCCCTGGATACAACGAAAATTTCAAACGATTTCAAAGTAGAAATTCCTGAATGGGAAGATTCTCTCAAACGTTGTATAAACAAGTTAAAAACTAATTAAGAAGAAAATTTGAATAAATAGATGAATTTGAAAGAAGAAATAGGTCGGCGAAGGACTTTCGCTGTTATAAGTCACCCTGACGCAGGTAAAACTACGTTAACAGAAAAGCTTCTGCTATTTGGAGGTGCAATACATGTAGCCGGTGCAGTTAAATCAAACAAGATAAAGAAAACCGCCACATCCGACTGGATGGAGATTGAAAAACAGCGAGGTATATCAGTTGCTACGTCTGTTATGGGTTTCGAATACGAAGATTATAAAATAAATATACTTGATACTCCCGGTCACCAGGATTTTGCTGAAGACACATTTCGTACTTTAACAGCCGTTGATAGTGTGATTGTTGTTGTGGATGTTGCCAAAGGTGTTGAAACACAGACCCGCAAGCTTATGGAGGTTTGCCGTATGCGAAACACCCCGGTTATGGTTTTTGTAAACAAACTCGACAGGGAAGGTAAAGATCCGTTTGAGATTCTTGATGAGCTGGAGGAGGAATTGCAGATTAATGTACGCCCTCTGAGCTGGCCGATAGATATGGGTGACAGGTTTCGTGGTGTGTATAACCTATATCGTAACAGTCTGGATCTCTATAAACCGAGTAAACAGACTGTCACAGAGTCAGTGCACCTGGATATTGAGTCTCCTGAGCTGGAAAAACATTTAAGTCACGGTTTATCTGAAACCTTGAGGAGTGAAGTTGAAATAGTTACTGAAGTTTACCCTAAATTCGATCGTGAGCAATACCTTGCAGGAAAACTTGCTCCTGTATTTTTTGGATCTGCTTTGAATAATTTTGGTGTGAAAGAGCTGTTGGACTGCTTCGTGGAAATCGCTCCATCTCCCAGGAAAGTTCAAGCTGAGGAGAGGGTAGTTGAGCCATTGGAAGAAAATTTTACCGGGTTTGTTTTTAAAATACATGCCAATATGGATCCGAACCATCGCTCACGTATTGCATTCGTAAAGGTTTGTTCAGGCAAGTTTGAGCGTAATGTGAATTATAAGCATATACGTTTCAATAGGATGATGAAGTTTTCATCACCCACTGCTTTCATGGCTCAGAAAAAAGAGATTCTTGATGAGGCTTATGCAGGTGATATTGTTGGATTGCCCGATACAGGCAATTTCAAGATAGGTGATACGCTTACATCTGGTGAAGATCTGCATTTTAAGGGATTACCAAGTTTTTCACCTGAGATGTTTAAATACATTGAGAATGCCGATCCTCTTAAATCCAAGCAACTACACAAAGGGGTTGAACAGCTTATGGATGAGGGGGTTGCTCAGCTTTTTACAAATCAGTTTAGTGGTAGAAAGATTATAGGTACAGTTGGGCAGCTTCAGTTTGAAGTGATTGAATATCGTTTACTGCATGAATATGGTGCACAATGCCGCTGGGAACCTATTCACCTTTATAAGGCGTGCTGGATTGAAAGTGATGATAAGGAACAGCTGGCTGATTTTAAAAAACGTAAGTATCAGTATCTGGCTTATGATAAGCAGGGTAGGGATGTGTTCCTTGCAGAGTCAAGATACATTCTTATGATGGCACAGCAGGATTTCAAGAATATTCGCTTCCACTTCAACTCGGAGTTCTGAATCAGGTATTACTGTATAAATAACCCCTTTCGTCCAGTCATGATGAAAGGGGTTTTGTTTGCTTGGGGGGAGGATTTATTTTACATCTACCGGGGCATCTTTCGCCAGATGTACGGTCATCTGCGGGAATGGAATGTTTAGTCCGTGTTTAACCAATGCTTCGTAAGCTTGCTCGTTGAGATCGAAGGAGACCGGCCAATAATCACCAGACAGTGTCCATACCCTCAGTACAAAGTCGATGGAGCTGTCATTCATTTTCACCATTCGTGATAAGGGAGCAGGATCTTTCAACACCTGCGGGTGTTTCTCCGCTAAATCGAGTAACAGCTGTTTTACCAGCTCCACATCTGACCCGTAGTCTACGTTAACAGTCAGATCTAAGCGGCGTGTTGGCTGGGTGCTATAGTTTATGATGTTACCGGTTGAGAGGGGACCATTCGGAATGTGTACCGTCTTGTTGTCAAAGGTAGTGAGAGTGGTATAAAGTATTCCCACTGACTGTACTGTACCCGCCACACCTTGTGCTTCGATATAATTACCACCTTTGAAGGGCTTGTTGAAAAGCAATATTACTCCTCCTGCAAAATTTGCCAGGTTGTCCTTCATGGCCAGACCTACGGCCAGACCAACGGAACCGATAATTGCTGCAATTGAAACAGTTTTTACACCTACTGCATTAATTAATATCATAAAAAGCACTACATACAGTAATGCCTGAATTACAGTTCTAAGAAAACCTTTAAGTACTATATCCCACGAACTTCTTCTAAGCACTCTTTCAAAAAGCTTATCGACTTTAGAAATTAGAAAGCGTCCTATAAAAAATATAAGTAGAGCGATTAATATATTTACTATCAGATCGATGCTCCAGGTTAGCGCATTGTCAAGAATTTGATTGATATTACCCTCTTTTGCTAATTCCGCAAAAGTTGATTGAGCATTGACAACCAGACTGTCGGCAGGAATATTAGTCTGTAGTATTGTATACATTTACATCTAATTTTAAATGATTTGATAATTATTGAATACAAAAGTACAAAAAAACGTTTATTTTTGTTCCTGATTACCTTAGTATGATAAAAATGAAATATATATTTATTTGTTTAATGCTTTTAACAGCGACATTGTCTTCTTTTGCTCAGTCACCGGGCTATATGGAGTGGGTGGACCGCTCAGCAGAGTATATTGATAAAAATCAACTCGACAGTGCTGCCACTGCTTTGTATAACGCCATGTCTCTTGAGCCGGCTAATGAAAATAATCCGGTTTTACTGTTAAATCTTGGAATACTTCAGCGCCAGCTGGGACATTATGACGATGCTTATATATCCTTTACTGCTTCACTAACGAGTAATCCGATTCCTGACATTGTATTGCATAACAGGGCGTCGTTGCTGGTTTTTTTAGGCAGATTTGATGAGGCAATGGAGGATTATAATGCTATAATAGCGGACTTTCCTCATGACAATGAAGCTTTTTATCGCAGGGGACTTCTTCACCTGGAGAACCATGACAGGACTAAGGCTGAAGCTGATTTTAAGAGATCAGAGGAAATTGATCCTGATAATATGTATACAAAATTGAGTAAGGCATTGATTTATAAACTGGACGACAAATGGGAGGAAGCAGCGAATGTGTATACATATATAATAGAAAATGATCCTGATCCTGATATTATTTTTTATTTAAACAGGGCCGAGTGTTATGTGAATACCAACCAAATGTTTAAAGCTTCTGCGGACTTACGCTCATTAGGTGATTCTCAGAGGAATAATCCTTATTTTTATTTCCTGAGAGGAAGGGTTAGGCTTGAACAATTTGATAAAACAGCAGCCAAAGCTGATTTTGAAAAAGCAAAGGAGCTGGGTTATGATTCTACCATTGTGGATGAGTGGCTTAAGAAGACCAAATAAATTAAAAGTTTAAATCTTATGAAGTGGGTCAGAAGAAACGACAGTGAAGCCAATTTTGAAGACAGAAGAGGCAGAGGCAGGGGAAAAAAGGCAGTTATCGGAGGAGCAGGAGCGGTTATAGTTGCCCTTATTGCATTATTGCTTGGGCAAGATCCTTTTGAAGCTGTAAATATGGTTAACAGTATCTCTCCCGGAGGTGAATCTGCTGAAATTGTGGATCCCTCAAGAGTAAATGAGAATGAGGAACTGAAAGTGTTTACACTTGGGGTGTTTAACAGTGCAAATGAGGTTTGGAATGAGATTTTTAGGACTCAGTTACAGCAAAATTATCAGAATCCTACATTAGTGACTTTCACAGATGCCACCACATCAGAATGCGGTGGAGCCACTTCATCAGTTGGTCCGTTTTATTGTCCAGCTGATTATAAGATGTATATAGACCTGAACTTTTTTCATCAGTTGAGGAATGATTTTGGTGCAAAGGGGGATCTTGCAATGGCTTATGTTACAGCCCATGAAGTGGGACATCACGTACAAAAACTGCTTGGAATTCTTGATCAGGTAAATCAGTACAGAGGCAGAATTAGTGAAACAGAATTCAATAAACTAAATGTAAAGCTTGAGCTTCAGGCTGATTTTCTGGCTGGTGTATGGGTGAATTATGCACAGCGTATGAATATTATTAAACTTGAGCCAGGTGATCTGGAGTCAGCTATAAGTGCAACAACAGCTGTTGGTGACGATACAATTCAAAAAAGAGCTATGGGTTATACGGTTCCGGATTCATTTACACATGGCACATCAGCAGAGCGCACTTACTGGTTTCGATTAGGTATGGAGACTGGAGATATTAGTAGAGGAGATACTTTCAGCAATTAGTACACCCGGCGAGAATCGAACTCGCATCGTCGGAACCGGAATCCGGTATTCTATCCATTGAACTACGGGTGCATTTTGTCTTATCTGAAAGAGGAATCTTCCCATTTTAGTGTTATGGAATCGCTCTTCAAAAATGGTGTTATTCCTGCTATTTGTATATCCGATATACGTTCTTTATAATTAAAGATAAGTAGCAGGTCATCGTTGTTTTCATTGAACTCTGCTGATATAGGATAAATGTCAGGCAAAGATAGGGCATATTTATAATTTTCCGAGCCTTTTTGTGAAGAATCAAAGAAAATTTCTGCTGAAACCTCATCCAGGAAAGTATCACTATCTAATTTTTTCCATTCAGTTGTGTAAAATGATATATCACTATCGCATAACTTTGTGTCTACTCCTCCGCATACCGTTTTTATAACACATACAATAGAAGAGTCCTTTGTGACAGGCAAAAGCTTCAATTGCATGTTGCCTATGTTTGAGGTCTCAATTTTAATGAAATCGTCACCTTGTTTAACTTTTCGTATTTCTCCAAACATAAAGGGGACAGATGTTTCGGTTGTATCTACCAACAGTAGTGTTTTATTGGCTTCTGTTATTCCTGGCAATAGTTCAGCAGGCATAGAAATGAACACATCTACGGCATTTTGTGCTTGAATTGTAACTGTAAAAATTAGACAAACTAATAGAAAAATTCTGTTTTTGTTAATCATTTATTTTGATTTTCATTTAATTGATCAATAATAGAAATTCTCTCAAAATTATGTATCCGTTTATAGTTTTGGAGCATAGTACGCACCAAACTTCTGTATGTTAGCTAAGTCCCTGGTTTCATATACTGTGAGACGTAGTTTGGCAGGAGATATATCCGGAAATCTGAGTAATCGTTTATAACCTATTGTAGTTCCTTCTGTCAATACTATCCACTTATCGTTGATAAAACCCTCAACACTGAATTTTTCCACACGCTGACCTTTTAATATATCCTCTTGCAGCATAATAGTGTTAATTGTTTCACCAGGAATAACATTGTATTCCTTTGAATCTCCTGATCGCGCTTTCCAGTATGCGTCACCATCAGTGAGTTTGTCATTACTAAATGTGTTGCTTATATATGTGCCAAATTGATTGAGTCTTTCAACATCTAATTCATATATCCTACCTCTTTTATCAGGCGGAACATTCAGAAGCAAAACTGAATTCATCCCTACTGATTGAAAATAAATATCAACCAGTTCGTTTAAAGTTTTTACCTGCTGATTTTCTTCTTCGTGATAGAACCAACCAGGGCGAATAGAAACATCAACTTCAGAAGGGTACCAGTATACCGAATTTGATTCTTCAATAAGAATACTACTACCAAGATCCTCAGATGTAGTGGTGATATTCAAACGTATATTCTCATTTATAATTGCATCACTAATATTTGGCTGTAGTGGTGTGACGCTCCATTCTGTCTCTCTGCCCAAACCATTTTCGTTTCCTACCCATCTTATGTCATTTCCCATGATCGCTTTCACAGCTGAAGGCTGAAGGCTGTCAATGACATGATAAAAACGCTGCCAGTTGTATTCCTGAACCTTACCATTTGGTCCCTCTCCATTGGCACCATCAAACCATATCTCATTTATCTCTCCGTAGTTGGTAAGTAATTCAGTTAACTGCTGAACAAAAAAGTCATTATATGCAGGGGAGTCACCATAACTTTCAGCATTGCGGTCCCATGGTGAGAGGTAGATTCCAAATTTCATATTATACTTCTCACAAGCATCCCTTACTTCATTCACAACATCACCATTTCCATTCCTCCAGGAAGATGAAGCTACAGAATGGTTGGTGGTTTCAGTTGGCCACAAGCAAAAGCCATCGTGATGCTTTGCTGTAAGAACAATCATTTTAAATCCTGCATTCTGCAGAGAAGTTACCCACTGTTCAGCATCAAAATCAGTAGGGTTGAATAGTTCGGGGTCTTCATTTCCCTCTCCCCATTCTTTCCCGGTAAAGGTGTTTATTCCAAAATGAATAAATGCTGTAAGTTCCATTTGTTGCCATTCGTACTGATGTTTGTTGGGAACCACATAAGCAGCAAGTTTTACTTTTTGATCTGATGTGACAAAGTCTGGGAAAGTGAGCTCTTTCTCAAAATAAGTATTGGCTCTTTGACTGCATCCGGATAGTATTATTGACAGGGATAAAATTACATAAGTGACTTTTCTCATCTGGATATCATTAAATGTGATTAACAAAGTTACAATTTTTGTAGTAAACACAAATAAAAAAACCACCCTTTTGAGGTGGTTCCGGCTAAGCACGCAACTTTTCTTATAGATTAGATGCAGCTTCTTCAACAACTTGATTTAATGTGTCTGCAGCAGCGGCAGCTTCAGCTTCTATAACAGCTTGAATGCTGTCTGCCTGAACTTTTAAGATGCTGTCAACTCTAGCCACTTCTGCAAGGCTGTCTAATCTAGCTTTTTCAGCTTTCACCTGTGCATTGTTGCAAGAAACTAAACCTAAAATTGCAATTGTAGCAACCAAAAACAATACTTTCTTCATTTTTTAGAAAAATTTAAACGATAAATAATTTTGTTCACAAAATTAAAATGTTCTCTTTCTTACGTGCTAATAAAATGGTTAACTGACGGGTAGTCAGTGTGCTATTAGAAAACGTTCGTCTAAAAACGATGCAAAATTACATCAAAAACATGTTATGTAGCATGTTTTGCTAAAAAAAGTGTAGTTAAATAATGTTATAAATTCTTTTGGTCTGATTTACACTCTATTACAGTTATTAATGTTCGTGTGTATGTTCGTGTTCATGTGCTGCAATACTTTCCTGTTGGGTTTGATGAACAGTAGAGTGAGGATGTTCTACAGGAGAATATATTGAATATACCTTAAGTGGTTTATCAGAATCATTTACAAGATTATGCCATTTTCCTGCAGGAATAAATATAGCAAAATCATCCTCTACACGTTCCTCAAAATTAAAAACTCCCTCTTCATCACCCATATACATTATTCCGCTGCCTGCTTCAACTCGAAGGAATTGATCAATATCAGGATGCATTTCTTCGCCGATATCACTACCTGCAGGAATGCTCATTACAGTTAATTGCATATAAGTGCCTGTCCAAATTGAGGTTCTGTAGGTTTCGTTTTGAACGGTATAATCCTCAATATTAAACACAAAAGGTTCTGGTCCGAAATCTCTGAATTCCACTTCTGAAGCAACATACGATGGTATTACTTCAGGCTGTTTCTGTTCAACTGTCGGTTGAGTGCATGCAGCTAAATAGAAAAATGTTCCTAAAAATAGAAATAAAACTGTTTTCTTCATATTTACTTTTTTTTAGACTGATAAGTTACATAAATATAGCATAAATAAAACTTATTAGTCATTGATTATCAATGTATTCAGTAAAGATAGTAAAAAAACAACTTTGAGCAAAATTTACTGATACAAATATCTTTTTATACTTTTCTTAGGGGTTTTTTCGAATTCTTTTTCCATAATTTCTATTCCGCTCAATCTTTCATATTTAGCGACCACCTTGTTAAGCAGACCTTTATTGTCCTCCATGATCTCTGTCAGTCTCTCAAGAGAAATATTGTTTGATTTTAATGCCTCTTTATCAGGATAAACCAAGGCTATCAGCTTATTGTCTCGTAAAACAACAACACTGTCAGCTATATAGGGGAGATTGTTCAGTCTTGATTCGATCTCTTCAGGGTAGATGTTCTGTCCGTTTGCAGAAAGAATCATTGTTTTTAAGCGTCCTTTTATAAATAATCTACTTCCCCTCATGATTCCTAAATCACCTGTTTTAAGCCAGCCATCATTAGTAAAAGCTGCTTTAGTAGCTTCAGGATTTCTGTAATACCCACTCATAACATTTTCTCCTCTGACCTGAATTTCACCTGGATCATTTTCCGGATCTGTTGAATCTATACGCGCTTCCATAATATCTTTGAGTACCGAACCGCAGGATGTTGGTATAAAATCATTGTGGTGATCATAAGCTATCAGCGGGGCGCATTCAGTCATGCCATATCCCACTGTAAAAGGGAACCTCATCCTATAAAAAAAAGCTTCAACTTCGGCATTCAAAGCGGCACCACCTATGATTACTTCCCTGAAATTTCCGCCAAGAGATTTAATAAGTGAGTTTTTTATCTTATTAAGAATCAATTTATCTATACCTTTTATCTTAAGTAAGAATTTTACAAGAGGCTGAGATATAACGGGTAGTATTTTCTTTTTATATATCTTCTCGAAAATAAGTGGTACAGTAATTATGATATTAGGTCTTACTTCGTCAAGAGCATTTATGAGATTCTGTGGAGTCGGTGATACACCAAGAAGAGTAATATGTACCCCTGTGGATAGGGAGTATAGAAAATCAAAAGCGCTGCCGTAAACATGTGCCATTGGTAGAAAAGCGAGGATGCGTTCACCGGGAAAAAGCAGATTTAGCTTACCGGCATAAGTTATATTCCCGGCAAAATTATTGGCAGTAATCATAACACCTTTGCTGTAACCTGTTGTACCGGAAGTGTAATTAATACAAACAACTTCACTATTATCAACTTTGGCATACTTAATATCTTCTTTTTTAAAACCATCAGGAAAAACTTTATTGAACCTTTTGTCAATAGATTTAGCGGTCTCTTCAGCTTTTTCATTACTACTTTTAAGCAGAGCAAAAGAGGGTGTCTCGAAAACAGTTATGTTTATATTATTCTTATTAATATTTTCCCATAATGAGCTATTTATGAATGCCAGTTTTGACTCGGAATGATCTATAATATGCTCTATACTTTCAGGATTGAATTCGTGAAGAATTGGAACAATTATAGCTCCGTAAGTAATGGTTGCCATGAAAAGTATTGACCAGGAGGAGTGATTTTTACCAACAAGTGATATTCTATCTCCTTTTTCGATTCCAAGTTCAGAAAAAAGGATATGAATCTTTGCAATTTCTGCTGCAAGTTCACCATAAGTGTATGACTTATCCCCTTTATAATCAGTTAATGCCGGTAGGTTCCAGTTCTTTTTAAAACTGTCCTCGTATGTTTTTATGAAATTTTGTTCAATCATAATTTATTTTTAATGGATTGCACACTTTTGCAAACCGTGTGCAAAAATAATTGCTAAAAGTCTATTATCAAAGAAAAGATGATAATAAATTAAGACAAAAATTGTAATTTTGCATATTATGATTGATCATTCAATATTTCAAAATAAAACTGCCGCTTATTATACTTTGGGTTGTAAGTTGAATTTTGCTGAGACATCGGCAATTGGCAGACAATTGTACAATTCAGGAATTACTCGTGTTCGTAAAGGGCAACAAGCTGATATTTGTGTAATTAACACTTGCTCTGTAACTGAATTGGCAGACAAAAAAGGCAGACAGGCAATCAGAAAGGCAATTCTGGAAAATCCAAATGCTTTTGTAGTTGTAACAGGTTGCTATGCACAGTTGAAACCGGAAGAAATTGCTGAAATTGATGGAGTGGATTTAGTTTTAGGTGCTGAACAAAAGCTAGATGTAGTTCAGTACCTTGATGACCTGAAGAAAAAAGATAAAGGTGAGGTTGTAACTTCAAAGACTCACAGGATAAGATCATTTGTGCCTTCAGTTTCAGCAGACGACCGTACACGTTATTTTCTGAAAGTTCAGGATGGATGTGATTACTTTTGCTCGTTTTGCACTATTCCCTTTGCCCGGGGTAGAAGCAGAAATGGATCAATTGCTGATTTGGTAAAACAGGCTGAACAAGTTGTTCAGGAAGGGGGTAAGGAAATAGTCCTTACAGGAGTCAATATTGGTGATTTTGGTCACACAACAAATGAGAGCTTTTTGGATTTACTGAAAGAACTCGACGATGTCGAGGGTGTTATACGTTACCGTATTTCTTCTATTGAACCTAATCTTCTTTCGGATGAAATAATTGATTTTGTTGCAGGTTCTAAAAGGTTTGCGCCACATTTTCATATGCCTCTGCAGGCCGGAAGTGATGATGTTCTTAAGTTTATGAAGCGAAAGTATGACACATCCCTCTTTCGTCATAAAATTGATAAGATAAAAACAGTTTTACCGGATGCATTTATTGGTGTGGATGTAATAGTTGGTGTACGTGGAGAAACTGATGATTATTTTAAAGATAGTGAGGATTTTATCCGTTCACTTGATATATCTAAACTTCATGTTTTCACTTACTCAGAACGACCGGGTACACAAGCTCTTAATATTGATTATGTTGTGGATCCAAAAACTAAACACGCTCGCAGTAAAGCTTTGCTGGATATCTCTGATGAAAAACATAGAGTGTTTATGGAATCACACAAAGGTACTAGAAAAAAAGTACTATTCGAGCATACAAAACGTGGAAAAAGGATGCATGGATTCACTGAAAATTATCTGAAACTGTATTCAGATTACGACCCTAAGTACATAAACAAGGTAATAGAAGTTGAAGTAGGAGAGTATGATGAAAATGAAATGGCAATGAAAGCACTTTTTTAATGGATGACGAGGAGCGAAATAAAAAAAGTATAGGTTACTCTCTGCTGTATGCAGTGACTTACCTTCATGCCCTATTGCCATTTTCAGTTCTCTATTTTTTATCAGATATTCTCTACTTTGTAGTTTATTATATGGTAAGATACCGTAGAAAACTGGTCAGACGTAATATAAAAAAATCATTTCCGGGAAAATCTGAAAAGAAAATTATCAGAATAGAAAAAGATTTTTATCACCATCTGTGTGACTATTTTGTAGAGACAATAAAAACCCTTCATATTTCTGATGAAGAGGTGCAAAAAAGGATGAAGTTTGAGAATCCGGAAATAATAGACCGACTTACTGCAGGTGGCAATTCCTGTATCCTAAGTCTTGGGCACTACGCTAACTGGGAATGGGTAACGACAATAGGTTTTCATCTGTCTTCCGATACTAAGAAGGGTCTTGTTTACAAAAAGCTCCACTCTGATGCATTTGACAGACTTTTTCTTAAAATACGCAGTCGTTTTCAGTCTACACCAATCGAGATGCGTAGTGCATACAGGAAATTGATAGAATCAAAGCGTAATAATGAAACAGTTGTTGTAGGATTCCTTACAGATCAGCGACCACCAAAAAGCAAAGGGCATTACTGGACTATGTTCATGAATCAGGATACTGTTGTACAGACAGGAATGGAAAGAATAGCTAAACTACTCGGCTTGTCGATAGTTTATCTTGATATCACAAAAGTTAAAAGAGGGCATTATGTCGGCAAGTTTTTCGTTATCACACCTGATGCTTCAAATGAGCCTGAGTTTGAAATTATGGAGAGATATATTAATAAACTTGAGGATACAATTAAAAAAGATCCGGCGTATTATCTGTGGTCACATAACCGTTGGAAGTTTAAAAAAGAGAGTGTGGAAGAAGAAATTGAAATTAATAAAGAGCAAATATTGGAAGCTGACGTATGAGTATTAATTCAATAGATAGTGATATTAAAACATCAGTTGTAATTTTAAACTGGAATGGGAAGAATTTACTGGAACATTTTTTGCCTCAGGTAATTGAACATACTCAAAGTGAAAAGAGTAGAGTGATTGTTGCAGACAATGGGTCTACAGACGATTCTGTTTATTTTATGCAAATTAATTTTCCGGAAATTCAACTTATAACCCTGAATAATAATTATGGATTTGCTGATGGTTACAATAAAGCATTGCTACAAATAGATTCTGAATATGTTGTACTTCTTAATTCTGATGTTGAAACAACTCCCGGTTGGCTGGATGAATTAATTTCTTATATGGATAATAATCCTGAAGTTGCGGCAGTTCAGCCTAAGATTCTTTCTTATAAAGAAAAACATAAGTTTGAGTACGCAGGTGCATCGGGAGGATATATCGATCGATTTGGCTATCCTTTTTGCAGAGGGAGAATTCTTGATAAAGTTGAAGAAGATATGGGTCAATATGATAAAGAAACGCCAATTTTTTGGGCTACCGGTGCCTGTTTTTGTATTAGAAAGAAAGATTTTACAGAAGTGGGTGGACTCGATGGCCGTTTCTTTGCACACATGGAAGAGATTGACTTATGCTGGCGCTTAAATGCAAGAGGTAGAAAAGTTATGTGCATACCTTCGTCTGTTGTTTACCATGTTGGAGGTGCTTCTTTGAGTAAGGATAATCCTAAAAAAATGTATCTCAATTTCCGTAACAACCTATTAATGCTATATAAGAATGTTCCCAGAAGATCCTTTTTTTTTACTTTCTTAATACGCCTAGTTTTTGATGTTCTTGCATATATTCACCTAATCTTTAAAGGGGAATTTAAAAATGCATATTCAGTCATAGATGCATACAGGGATTTCTTTGAAATGCGGGAGTCATATAAGTCAATCCGCAGAGATAATCTTATTAAAGCCACCCAAAAGCGAATCCCGACACAGTATAAAGGAAGTATTCTGCTACAATTTTATTCTGGAAAGAAAACTTATAATTCCTTATTTGGAAAATAAGAAGTGTTCATTCGAAATTAAAACTAAGTGTTATCATTCTTGAAGTTGCTTTAGAAAGAGAGTTAGCATAATTAAGAAGTTCCTCAGATTCCAAATCATCTCTATCTTTTTCTAGCAAATCTTTTAATCCAAAACTGAATTTAATTTCAGGTGCAAGTTTGAATAATGGTAAATAAAAATCACTTCCTACTCCTACTTCAATACCAAAATCATTCTGTTTAAGAAGGACTGCAAGGTTTTTTTTCTGTACCAGTTCAATATTTGAAAATCCTCCTATTAGAATATAGGGTCTGAAATTATTAGTTCTTCGAGCAGATATTTTTAGCAAAACCGGTAACGAAACATAATTATTTTTTATTCGTGTCTTAAACTCTTCCCCTGATACTTGCTCTTTGAAAATAAATAACTTATCACCTAAGTACAGAGTCGGAATTAATCTCATATTCAGAAAATCATTAATATACATATCACCAATTAGTCCAACCGTAAATCCAGGTGAGTATTTGGGGATTTCTGAAAACCAAACTTCTCCATTTTCATTCATGAAACCTGAATGTGTTAGTATCAGATCCTGAGTATGCAAGCCAATTGTGAAACCCAAATGAAAAATTCTTCTGTCTGCATAAGGCTGATTTTGCAGTTTTAGGTGCTGTGCATTTAGATTTGCTGAAAGAGACAGAAACAAGAGGATGTATACTATTTTATTACTCATAATAGATTTAACGTATATAATTACAAGTTATTGTTTTAAATATTGGGAACTGTCACTGTAATTCTCTCTAATTAAATAAAAATTATATTATTCAATCATTATTATCGAGACCTGTTACAAATATTACTAAAATAAATCAGAAACATTTTTCTGATTGAATAAAAACAGTAACTTTGCATAATATAAATTATTTTAATAACTAAACTTTTTATTTATTATGGCTTACGTAATAGACGACACTTGTATTGCTTGTGGAACTTGTATTGATGAATGCCCTGTAGATGCAATCTCTGAAGGCGATATTTATGTAATCGACGCAGAAGTTTGTACAGATTGTGGCGCATGCGCTGATGTTTGTCCCACCGAGTCAATTCACCCGGCATAGATAGCTCCTGTACTAGAAAAAAAGAGGCCTGGTATATAATATATCCGGCCTCTTTTTGTTTGACTAGTCATAGTCCTAAATTAAAGATATAAAAAACGCCCCCAACTGGAGGCGTTATTTTGATTTTTATAAACTTATTAGTTATAAATACTTTTGCTTAAGCATTTACAGAATTCATGTGAGCGATAAGATCGAGCAGTTTTACAGAGAACGCCCATTCGTTATCATACCATGAAAGAACTTTAACGAAGGTAGGACTTAATTGAATACCACCCTTTTCATCAAAGATTGAAGTGTGAGGGTCACCGATGAAGTCGCTTGAAACAACTGCTTCGTCAGTATAACCAAGAACACCTTTCAGTTCTCCTTCTGAAGCTTCCTTCATTGCAGCGCAAATTTCTTCATAAGTAGTTTCTTTTTCAAGACGAGCTGTAAGGTCTACTACAGAAACGTCAAGCGTAGGAACACGTAGTGACATACCAGTTAACTTGCCGTTAAGTTCTGGAATAACTTTACCTACTGCTTTAGCTGCACCTGTAGATGATGGGATGATGTTGCCTGATGCAGCACGTCCGCCTCTCCAGTCTTTTGCTGAAGGACCGTCAACTGTTTTTTGTGTTGCAGTTGTTGAGTGAACTGTAGTCATTAATGCTTCTACAATACCAAACTTGTCGTTCAATACTTTTGCAATAGGAGCAAGACAGTTAGTAGTACATGAAGCATTAGATACAAATTGTTCACCTTTAGTGTATGTCTTGTGGTTTACACCTACAACATACATGCGGGTGTCGTCTTTTGAAGGACCTGACATAACTACATATTTTGCACCTGCATCGATATGAGCTTGAGCTTTTTCTTTTGTTAAGAAAAGTCCAGTAGATTCAACAACATACTCAGCACCTATAGCATCCCATTTAAGATCAGCCGGGTTTCTTTCTGAAGTTACACGGATTTCGTTACCGTTTACAACCAGTTTGCCATCTTTTACGTCAATAGTTCCGTTGAACTTGCCATGGATAGTGTCATACTTTAACATATAAGCAATGTAATCTACATCCAGTAAATCGTTTATACCCACTACCTGGATATCATTTCTTTCCTGAGCTGCACGGAAAACTAAGCGTCCGATGCGACCGAATCCGTTAATACCTACTTTAATCATACTTTATTGAATTTTATTTGTTAAAAGTGTTCTATATTAAACCCTAAAATCTAATCGAATGGCAAAAATACAATTTCTTTTCTTTTGAATGAAATATTTTCAATCAAAAATCTGTAAATTATAGCTGTAACCGCATCATCTGCCTCTCATCATCAAGATCTTTTTCAAATTTGTATCCGAATCTTGTGTTTAATTTAATCGAGCGTACATTGCTTTTTAACTGGATGGTGTAAATTGATTCGAGTCCGATCTCTTTGCCGTGCTGATGAATTCTATCCATCATATCTATTGCTACACCTTTACCCTCGTAGTACTTGTCGCCCACATAACCATATAATTCGGCATCTTTTCCGTTAATTTTTTTGAGTCCACCAACTGCTATGGGTTTACCATTGTGCCAGCCGACGATTATCCAGTAGTCGGTACGTGTCTTCAGACTATTATACCACTCGCGTTGAGATTGTTTGTCAAAATCCGGAGTGTCTGTAAGTCTTTTCATTTCAGGATCGTTGAGCCATTCCCAAGATTTCTCTAGTGCCACTTCGTCCATCTCTTTAATCTCAAGTTCAACTATTCTTCTAAATTCCATTTTTATTTAATTTTAGTAAGTTTAGTGTTAGTTATTTCATCATAGCTTTTATTGTTTAGGATAAACCCCGGTATGACAAATGCTATAAACCAGGCCAAAGACTCAACAAGCAATTGTTCAGGAAGTTCAAAATAAGATGCAACAAGTGCCAGTATCCCAAAAAACACTCCTCCCAGGGAGAAGTAAAAGAACTTAAGAATCACTCCTGTCATTATGATTGTAATAGCTGTAACTGCCATAAAGAGGGGGTGTTGCAGTTTAAAATTTATTTGATGGAGTACATTATACTGAATTAGATTAATCAGAACCATACAACCAATAAGTGAAATCCATAGAAAATACAATGCTTTTCGTTTGGATCTTCCCCTTTTGTCTTTTCTTATTTCGATCAGATAGTATCCTGTAAAGGTAATGACTATTACAGGTAGTATTATTTTAAAAAGGTTCATAATATCCTCTGCAAAGAATGTATAAACTACTCTCATCTCAATGTACCTAATGAGAGATATAATAAGTAATAAACACCCCCACAAAATGAACAGGGTGCCTTGCTTTTTCATAATATTTTTAAAAAAACCAATCATTACTATGAAATAAGTCTATAATATATATAAACAAAATATAACTTATTGTGTTCGTTTGAAATATAAATATATCCCTAGCAAATCTATTAAACGGAATTACTGGAACCTCTTACACATTCACTAAAATTCGCTATCTTTGTGCTTCCAATTTAGTATATCAATTTTCAATAAATATTTAATTAAAAAGATAAATGGCTGACGATAAAAAGATAATTTTTTCAATGGTGGGAGTGAGCAAAACTTTTCCCCCGCATAAGCAGGTTCTTAAAGATATTTACCTTTCGTTTTACTATGGTGCCAAGATTGGTATAATCGGGTTGAACGGTTCCGGTAAATCGACTCTACTGAAGATTATTGCAGGTATCGAGAAAGAGTTTCAGGGTGATGTAGTATCTGATAAAAGTTTTTCGGTTGGCTATCTAGAGCAGGATCCTAAACTGGACGCAGAGAAGACGGTAATTGACATTGTTCGAGAAGGTGTAAAGCCGGTAATGGATTTGTTGGAAGAGTATGAAGGGATCAATTTGAAATTTGGCTTACCAGAGTATTACGAAAATGAGGATAAGATGAATTCTCTGTTTACCCGTCAGGCTGAATTACAGGACAAGTTAGATGCAAGTGATGCGTGGAATATTGATAACAGACTTGATCGTGCAATGGATGCATTGCGTTGTCCGCCTGAAAATCAGCCTATTAGTGAGCTGTCAGGTGGTGAGCGCCGTCGTGTGGCTCTTTGTCGTCTGTTACTTCAGGAGCCGGATGTTTTACTCCTGGATGAGCCAACTAACCATTTGGATGCAGAGTCAATCGATTGGCTTGAACAGCATTTGCAACAATATCAGGGTACAGTGATTTGTATTACTCACGACCGTTATTTCCTTGATCACGTAGCGGGCTGGATTCTAGAGCTTGACCGGGGTGAGGGTATTCCATGGAAGGGAAATTATACTTCATGGCTGGAGCAGAAGACCAAAAGAATGGAGCAGGAGGAAAAGCAAGCTAGTAAGCGCAGGAAGACTCTGGAGCGTGAGCTCGAATGGATTAACCTAGCCCCTAAAGCACGTCATGCAAAGGGTAAGGCGCGTATCAACTCGTATGAGCAGATGCTGAATCAGGATCAGAAAGAGCGAGAGGAGAAGCTGGAGATATTTATTCCTAACGGTCCTCGTTTAGGTAACAAAGTGATTGAAGCTCATGGAGTTTCAAAAGCTTTTGGGGATAAACTTTTATTTGATAATCTGAACTTCATGTTGCCTCCTAATGGGATTGTTGGTGTTATAGGTCCTAATGGTGCAGGTAAAACTACTCTTTTCCGACTAATTGAAGGAATGGAGACTCCAGATGCGGGGACTTTTGAGGTTGGCGAAACTGTTGTTACTGCTTATGTTGATCAGGCACATGAGGCTATTGATCCAAATAAGACCGTTTATCAAGTTGTTTCAGGTGGTTCTGAATTTGTTAGAGTAGGTGGAAGAGATATTAACTCAAGAGCTTACCTTGCACGTTTTAATTTCTCTGGTGCTGATCAGGAGAAACTTTGCGGTGTGCTTTCGGGTGGTGAGAGAAACAGGCTGCACTTGGCACTTACACTTAAAGCAGGTGCAAATGTACTTTTGCTAGACGAACCCACCAATGATATAGATGTGAACACTTTACGTGCTCTGGAAGAGGGCCTTGAAAGCTTTGCAGGTTGTGCAGTTGTTATTTCTCACGATAGATGGTTTCTGGACAGAATATGTACTCATATTCTTGCTTTTGAAGGTAATTCAGAAGTGTTTTACTTTGAGGGATCATACAGTGAGTATGAAGAGAATAAGAAAATGAGGTTAGGAAATACAGAACCTAAAAGGGTTAGATATAGAAAGTTGTAAGAAATCAAGACTAATCAAACGTAAACAGTAAAATGGCGACAAGAAAAACAATATTGTTTGTATTGACAACAGTCTTGAGTTTTGCTCTTAACGGTCAGAATATTCTGATTAAAGGAAGGGTGCTGGACGCAGAATATCTGACGCCAGTGCCTTATGCTGCGGTTTATATCCATAATACTCCAATTGGAGTTGTAACTGATAATGTGGGAGAGTTCTCTTTTGAAGCCCCCCTTTCATTGAAACACGAAACGCTTGTTGTCGCCAGGCAAAAATATGAAATTCAATATCTAAAGCTTGACGAGCAGTTATTTTCTGAAATGATTGTTTTCATGGAGCCTGACAACTTTGCCATCCGTTCGAAGGAGTTTCAGGATAGTTTAAATGCAGGCTCCAATAAATTTGCTTCTACGGTAAGTAAGGTGGCTGATTTTATAAAAGACGACTGGATTCCACTTGGCAATCCACAAACAAACAAGTTCGATGCTGGTCGCATTCAGACATTTCCCACCTACAATCCAATTGAGGGGCTTCGTTTAAGAGCAGGTGTTGCTTCGAATTCAAGATTAAGCACGAACTTCTTCATGAGTAGTTATGTAGCTTACGGATTTGGTGATCATAGATGGAAGTACAGAGGTGAATTAACATATTCATTTGACAAAAAAGTGTATCATGAGAATGAGTTCCCAAAAAACAAACTAGCGTTGGTTTACGAGAATGATCTCTACTCACCGGGTGAAATGCATCCGAGGTCACCAAATAATCTACTTTTAATAACTTTCAGAAGGTCGGAGAATGAGGCAACATATCGCAATTTTGCAGAAGTTAATTATGAGAGGGAGTATAAAAACGGTTTAGCACATACTTTTTGGGTAAGGAGATCACGGTTAACTCCTCAAGGTAGTTTAAGATTTGATTACCAGTTGGATAATATGGGTTTTAATGATAAAGAGCTAGTCAATTCAGAAGCAGGGGTTCTCGTCAGATACTCCTTTGGTGAGGCTTATGAACAGCAAAAAAGAAGAAGAAAACCAATAGAGCTGACTAGTCCGGTTTTCTTTCTTTCCCATACAGTTGGTGCTTATGTGCAGTTTGACAAAAGTCACACTTATCATCGCTCTGAACTCTCTGCGCAGAAACGTTTTTTACTTGGGAATACCGGTCGTTTGGATGCAGTAGGTGAAGTTATGAAAGTATGGAGCAGAGTACCTTTCCCACTGCTTGTTTATCCCAATCAAAGACATAGACATCATATTGAGAACAATGCATTTTTCCTGAATCGCGCACTGGAGTTTGTAGCAGATGAACAGTATACTTTTAGATTTACCTTTATGGGGGATGACCTGCTATTGGCTAAAATTCCGATAATGAATCAATTGCAGATTAGGGAATTAATATCTTTACGAGCATCATACGGCAGATTAAGCGATATAAACCTACCGGGAAATGCTGAGTTATATGATTTTCCTGATATATCTTTTGAGTATGATTCTGTGCCTTATGTTGAAGGTACAATTGGTTTTACGAATTTACTTGGACTGCTTCGTGTGGAGTATGTTCACAGGTTTACTTACCGACATCACCCTGATGCGTTACTGGGAAAAATAAGGGTTGACGTTACTTTGTAATATTTCGGAATAATTCATAATAGATATATTTTTCTTAAAATTTAGGTCAACCTTTAGCAGAATGTTAATATGAAAATAAAAACATTTTTGATCAAAACAGTTATATCAAAACATTAATAACACTCTTAATGTGAATAATTAGCTTAGAAATGAAAAACTGGTTAAAAGAATTAAAAAACCATATAACTGATGCTTGGATAAATGTGTTCTGGAAAAATCCTAACCATCTGTGGGCTTTGAAGGTTACCGTTTCTATCGCTGCACTTCTAATACCTGCTGAAGTAATATTTCACGACTCCTTTATAGCTACCACGCTTGCCTTGGGTGTTGTGGCTATGTCTCTCGGGGAAACAGATGTTCATCCACTAGGAAGAGTAAAATCGGCTTCAATTGCTCTCATCTTATTTTTTGTAATCAGCTCCCTGGTTGAACTTTTTTTTAATACAGCTGCTTTATTTAGTCTGCTTATACTCATCCTTGCTTTTACACTTACTATTGCTGGGGGGCTTAATTCCAGGATGCAGGGTGTGACTTTTGGCACCCTGCTTATTTTTGTTTACACAATGCTCGGAGCTGATGTAACCGAGAAGTGGTTTTATCAGCCTGTACTTTACACTATTGGAGCATTTGCTTACTCTTTAGTTTCAATACTTTTATTACGTAAGAGACCGTATAGGTTGCTGAAAGAACAGCTTGCGCGTGGGTTTCATTATCTTGCAGAGTATATCGACTTGAAAGCTAATCTTTTTCCTAGTGACCTACAGTCACAGACACCAATTAGAAATCAGCTTGCGCAAAAAAATGTAGAACTTGCACAGCAAATTGAGAGTTGCAAAAATCATCTTTATAGTTACTCGCAGGAGAGTGGTGAGGAGGGTCGTGCTGTTGTCAACAGATATTACCAGAAGTGGTTCCTACTTCAGGAAATGCAGGAGCGGGCAATTTCCAGTCATGAACAGTATGATCTGCTAAGTAGGGAGGTAGAAAGTGGTGAGTTGATGGATGGTTACGGGCAATTGATGAGAGAGATAGCAAGAGCCATGCATTTGTATGCCGATTCGCTATTAACAGATCAATTGTATAAACACCCGATTTCTTTGCAATGGACGCTAAGTGCTGTAAAAAAGCTGCTTGAAGAAGTGAAGGGAGAAGTACATTATATGACTCTTTCGCTACTACTCAGGAATTTGATGGGATTGGAAAAAAACCTAAGAGAGGAGGAAACAGTAAGTGCGCAGATAGATGTTACTGTTTTTAATAGTCGAAAACCTGAACAGAACAGCTTGTCAACTCTACTGAATCCTGAGCACCCACGTTTTAAATTTGCAGTGCGACTAACACTTAGTTGGCTATTAGGTTACTGGATAATTCAACTGTTTCATATTGATAAGGGTGCATGGATATTACTTACTTCTCTAATCGTTTTTCAGCAAACATACAGTGCAACAAGGATCAGACTCTTTAATCGTGTTTTAGGTACTCTTTTAGGCGTTTTTCTGGGTGTTTCACTTTCACAGATTTTGCCAACACTATCAGGTCAGATCTTACTTCTGCTTACGTCAATTTATCTTTTCTTTTACTGGTTAAAAAAGAATTATGTTGTTGCTGCAGTTTTTATTACGGTTTATGTTCTGGCATCGTTTAATCTGCATGATAATCAGGGTATAGCAGTTATGATACCAAGGATTGTTGACACGCTGATTGGTGGCGTGATTGCCTACCTTGTGGTTAGGTTTGTATGGCCTGACTGGCAGTATAAGCAGTTGCCAAAACTGATGTTTAATGCCTTGAATAAGAATAAACGCTATTTTGAGAGTATTTATAAAGGAGCGATTTCAGAGGAGGATTATCTTCATATTAGGCGCACAGCTTATAATGCTGACAACTCTCTAAATGCAGCATGGAAGGGTATGCGTCTTGAACCACGTAAAACTCGTGTTTTTCAGGAGAGTGCATTTAATCTTACTAATCTTAATCATGCTTTGCTTTCATATATCTCGGCTTTTGGTGTTCATAAGCATGCTGAAGAATTGACACCGGAAGAACATGAGTTTTGTAACAAAGTTAGCTACGTGCTGCAGTTTGTTGTTGATATATTGAAAGGTCAAGCTGATGTGTCACAAATCGAAATTCTTGTTCAGTCTACAACACGTTGGGAAGAGGATTTGGAGAAATTGCAATTGAACGAAAATAATAAAAGGGCTACACTGATTTATAACATTGCTCATGTTTCGCGGCAACTGCTCATAGAATCGAAAGTGATTATATAAGATGCGCAATTGTTTGAAGTTGTTTTGTTTTTTTCAGAGTAAGATAAAAGGTTTGTTTGTACAGTAGGTTTAACTGTATGTAATTTGAACACTTTTTTATATTATCTTTGTATCAAATATATATTCTGTTTTCTGAACGATATAGAATACGTAAAAGATTTATTATTAGGTCGAGTTTAAGTGTGACAATAAGATAAAAGTGATTGAAAGAAACATGATTACAATATTAGGAATAGAATCTTCATGTGATGATACATCAGCTGCTGTAATTCGTGATGGTGTCATACTTTCCAATGTTATTGCAGGTCAAGCTGTCCATGAAAGATATGGAGGTGTGGTGCCTGAACTGGCATCTCGTGCTCATCAACAAAATATTATTCCCGTTGTGCATGATGCCTTAAAGCAGGCTGAGGTTTCTAAAGAAGATATTTCGGCTGTAGCATTTACTCGAGGACCCGGATTGCTGGGTTCTCTACTTGTGGGAACATCTTTTGCCAAGGGCTTCTCTTCAGCTTTGAATATCCCAATGATTGAAGTGAATCACCTACAAGCTCATGTTCTGGCTCATTTTATCAAGGAAGATAAAAATGATACGAATCAGCCTGCATTTCCATTTCTGTGTCTTTTGGTATCAGGTGGTAATTCTCAAATTATACTTGTAAAATCATACAACGAAATGGAGATAATAGGGAAAACGATTGATGACGCAGCAGGTGAAGCATTTGATAAGTGTGCTAAGGTGATGGGGTTGGGTTATCCCGGCGGACCTGTAGTTGACCGTCTGGCTAAGATGGGAGATTCTGAAAAATTCACATTTAGTAAACCTCGTATCGATGGTTATGATTATAGCTTTAGTGGATTAAAGACATCATTTTTATATTTCCTGAGAGATGAGCTGAAGCTAAACAGCGATTTTATCGAGGAATATAAAAACGACCTTTGTGCTTCGCTACAGAAAACAATAGTAGATATACTTATGAATAAACTATACCTTGCCTCCGAAGATTTTGGAATAAAGGAGGTTGCAGTAGCTGGAGGTGTATCGGCCAATTCCGGCTTAAGGAATGCTTTTGAAGAGTATAGCCAAAAGTATGGATGGAAGATTCATATACCCAAATTTGCATATACTACTGATAATGCAGCCATGGTTGCCATTTCTGGATATTATAAATATCTGGCAAGGGATTTTGCAAACCATGATGTTACACCTTATGCCAGGGTTTCGATTTAATATCATTTTATAAATTTTTGAATATATAGAAGAATAATATAATACAGTGATGGAGGAAAACAGAAAAAGTCTTAATTTTATTGAACAGATTGTAGAGAATGATTTGAAGGAGGGGAAAAATGATGGGAGAATACAAACCCGCTTTCCGCCAGAACCAAATGGTTATCTTCATATCGGCCATGCTAAAGCCATTTGTCTGGATTTTGGTATTGCTGAAGAGTATGGAGGAATTTGCAATCTCAGATTTGATGATACAAACCCTGTGAAAGAGGATGTTGAGTATGTAGATTCAATTATGGAGGACATAGAGTGGCTGGGCTTTCATTGGGAAAATGTATATTATGCTTCCGACTATTTTCAACAGTTGTGGGACTTTGCTGTTAAACTCATTAAAGAGGGCAAAGCTTATGTAGATGAACAGTCAGCTGAAGAGATTGCTAGTCAGAAGGGCACTCCCACTACTCCAGGAACACACAGCCCTTATCGTGATCGCCCTATTGAGGAGTCACTAGACTTGTTCAATCAGATGAACAGTGGAGATATTCCCGAAGGGAAGATGGTTTTACGTGCAAAGATTGATATGGCGTCATCAAATATGCATTTCCGTGATCCGATAATTTACCGTGTTATACATATCCCGCATCACCGAACAGGAACAAAGTGGAAGGCCTATCCGATGTACGACTTTGCACATGGGCAGTCTGATTACTTTGAAGGTGTAACTCACTCGCTCTGCACACTTGAGTTTGAGGTACACCGACCATTATATGACTGGTTTCTGGATCAGCTTGCCGATACTGATTATCGTCCCCGTCAGATTGAGTTCAATCGCTTGAACCTGACATATACAATGATGAGCAAACGCAGACTGTTGAAGCTTGTTCAAGAGAATCTTGTAACAGGATGGGATGATCCGCGTATGCCTACTATTACTGGAATGCGACGCAGAGGTTACACACCCCAATCTATCCGTAATTTTATTGATTCGATAGGTTACACAAAGTATGATGGAATAAACGATGTTTCGCTTCTGGAATATGCTGTTCGAGAAGATCTCAATGCTCGCGCTATTCGTGTATCGGGTGTTATTGATCCTATAAAACTGATTATTACCAATTATCCCGAAGGGCAGGTTGAAGATATGAACACCATAAACAATCCTGAAGATGAGAGTATGGGCAGTCGCAGAATAAAATTCTCCCGCGAGCTATGGATAGAAAGGGATGATTTTATGGAAGATGCACCAAAAAAATACTTCAGGCTGACACCAGGAAACGAGGTCAGACTAAAGAGTGCATACATTATTAAGTGCACCGGATGTAAGAAAGATCAAGATGGAAATGTTACAGAAGTGTATGCTGAATATTTTCCAGACACGAAAAGCGGGATGCCAGAAGCAAACAGAAAGGTTAAAGGCACTATCCACTGGATATCAGTACAACATGCTTTGAACGCTGAGGTGAGACTATATGATCGTCTTTTTTTAGTTGAAGATCCAGCAGGTGAGAAAGATAAAGATTTTAAAGAGTTGTTGAATCCAGATTCACTAATAGTTAAAAAAGATTGCAAGGTTGAAGAGTATCTGAAAGACGCTGAAACGGGTGACAGTTTTCAGTTTCAACGTATTGGTTACTTCAATGTGGATATTGATTCTACCCACGATGCACTGGTTTTCAATCGCACAGTTGCTTTGAGAGACTCCTGGAAGAGGGGTAGCTAAATGTAAGTTAATGTAATAATGGACGAGAACAATATTGATATAACGTCGCTTTTAGAAAAATATGAAAATATGCGAGCTCTCGGCAAGAATATTTATTTCGATGCCGATGAGTTTGCTTTGCTTGCTGATTTTTATCACTCAGAAGGTGATGTCCTTGAAGCTGAACTTCTTATTGAGCAGGGTTTAAAAATGCATCCTGGCAGTACTGAACTTATGACTTTAAAGGCCAAGCAGCTGGTGCTTGCCGGTAAATATAAAGAAGCATTGGGTTTCATGCGACACTTATCAGAAGATGATCTCGATCTTCCATTATTAAAAATTGAAGCTCTGCTTCACCTTTCACGATTTAATGAAGCTGAAAAGCTTACTAATAAAGTTCTCACCAGAGATCTTCCCGAAGAGGATTATTATTATTTCATGAACGAAGTAGGGTTTCTTCTAAACGATGTTGATAAATTCGATCGTGCAATTGCATATTTAGAAGAAGGCTTGAAAATCAACGCTAATAATCCAGATGTTATTGTTGATCTTGCATATGCTTATGAAATGAAAGGTGATATGGAAAAAGCTATTGAATACAATAATATGCTTCTTGATATTGATCCTTACTCTTTTGATGCTTGGGTAAATATTGGTAAATTATATTCCATGAATGAGCAGTATGATAAAGCTATTGACTCATTTGACTTTGCATTAACAATAAGAGAAGATGATCTTTCTGTTTTGAAAATGAAGGCCTTATCAATGTTCCTTAATGATAATGTAGAGGAAGCTATTTTAATCTTTCGAAAATGCCTCGCTGCGTCTCCCGACGATGAAGCTTTGTATGATTCTTTGTTAGAGGCTTATGCTGCTATGGAACAATATGAAGAGATGATGAATCTCATTGATCTTAAAGAGAAACAAGTAGGCAGTGAAGGAATAATTGTTCGACGTGCATTTGTCTACGTTAGTAAGGGTGATTTTGAAATGGCAAAATCAACTTTCTCTCAGATACCTGAAGCTGAAAAAGATTCTTTGGAATACTATATGCTAGAAGGAGAATTGGCATTTTATGATGAAGATTTTGTATCAGCAGAAGCTGCATACATTAAAGCAGCATTGATTTCAGAAGAAAACGAAGAAATACTTGATAAACTTGCTAATATAAGTGTGGCTCAGGAAAAATATAAACAGGCTGCTGATTACCTTGAGAAGCTATTGGAAATATCACCGGATTTCCCCACTGCCAAATCAAGACTTGCTTTTATTCGATTTGAAATAGGTTCCAAGGAGCCTTTCGACAATATTATGCAACAGTTTACTGATGACGAGTTACTAGAACTTTTAAGCTTGATTATGGGAACTGATAAATCCAACTTTACTGATTTCACTCGAGAAAAAATACTAACACGACTTAATGAAGCTCGTGAAAACAGGATTTTATTTAAAAATATCAAATACTGATACTTATTTGGTTGTTTTTCCACCCATTTCAGTAAATATACTATCCACAGGCTCCCAAAGTTCTATTTTATTTCCTTCAGCATCCATTATATGCACAAACTTTCCATAATCAAATGATTCAATGTTGTCGAGTACGTTAACACCATTATCTTTTAGTTTTTTTACCAGTCCCTCTATGTTTTGAACTCTGTAATTTATCATAAACTCCTTTTTGGAAGGAGAAAAATACTCACTTCCTTTTTCAAAAGGACTCCATTGTAAATAATTAATTTCATCTGGTCTATTAGCATTTCTAAATTCAAAACTTGATCCCCATTCAGTCACTTCAAGTCCCAAATTTTCTGAATACCATTCTTTAGTCTTCTCGGGGTTTTCTGAAAAGAAGAAAATGCCTCCTATCCCAGTCACTTTAGGTGTTTTATCTTTTTGTTCTTCCATGTTGTTCTGTTTTATTAGAATTTATATGCAAATATAATAATTACTAACAATTTATATAAGATAAAAATTTGAATCATTAGTTTCTTGTTAGCCTTTGTGAAAATTAATTTATTATTTTATTAAAAAAAGCCTACTTTTGCGACTTATCTATATCCAATCAGATGAAACTTTCTAAAATACCACTACTTGGACGTATAATCCTTGCCATAATTCTAGGAGTATTACTTGGTCAATTTGTGCCTCCTTGGTTTGCACGAATATTTGTTACTTTCAATGATTTGTTTGGCAACTTCCTATCGTTTCTTATACCACTTATAATCGTGGGACTCGTAACTCCGGCTATTGGTGAATTAGGTAAAGGTGCAGGTCGATTATTGCTAATTACAACCTTAATTGCGTATACATCTACGCTTTTCTCAGGATTCTTTACATATTTTTCATGTCAATTGTCTTTCCCAACTCTACTCGAAGGAGTCTCATTTCCTACAACGGGCACCGATTCGTCTAATAATGTACTGAAAACTTATTTTTCCATAAACATGCCGCCACTGTTAGATGTTATGTCTGCACTAATATTTTCTTTCTGTGTAGGAATAGGGATATCGATTATCAAAGGGCAAACACTTCAAAAAGCATTTGTCGATTTCAGAGATATCATCACACGCATAATTGCTTCAGTGATTATTCCCCTTTTACCAATTTATATATTCGGAATGTTCATGAGTATGACAGTGAGTGGGCAAGTCTATTCAGTAATTATGCTATTTTTAAAGGTTATTGTAGCGGTATTTATCATACAAATACTTGTTTTGTTAATACTATTTTCAATAGCAGGAATCATGTCCGGACGTAATCCACTTAAACTACTCAAAACTATGCTTCCGGCTTATGCTACAGCATTAGGGACTTCATCTTCAGCAGCAACAATACCGGTTACTCTCGACTGTACACTTAAAAACAAAGTCACCGAACCTATTGCATCATTCACCATACCACTTTGTGCTACAATTCATCTGCCTGGAAGTACTCTTAAGATTGTGGCTTTCTCTGTTGCTTTTATGTATTTCTCAGGGATGCCTGTCGAACTTGGAACTTTTACCGAATTTATTTTCCTTATAGGAATAGCCATGATAGCAGCACCTGGTGTTCCGGGCGGAGCAATTATGGCAGCTGTCGGCATTATCCAGAGTGTGCTGGGATTTAACGAAGAACTCATAGCCATGATGATAACGGCTTATCTGGCAATAGACAGTTTTGGAACTGCTTGCAACGTCACCGGTGATGGAGCAATAGCTATAATTATAGATAAAATCGCAGATAAAGAAGCTCAGACCAATAATATTTTTTTATAATTTAACAGTTTTTTATGCAAGAATCAATGCAGATCGCTATTTAATGATTAGAGTAAAATTCAAAGTAATAACTTAGGATTATAAATACTAATCAGAAACAATTTTTAAAAACTACTAAATTATGAAAACAACCAAATTTCTTTTTACTGCATTCTTTTTAATGGGCTTGATAATTTTGCCCTCATGTCTTGATGATGACAATGATGATATGAATTTAAGATATCCCAATGCCCTTGTAACTGTTAAAGAATCAGCAGATGAGACTCTCTTTTTTCAACTGGACGACCAAACTACTCTGCTTCCTGTAAATCTAAACTCTCATCCTTTTGGTGGTAAAGAAGTTAGAGCATTAGTAAATTACGAAGAGGTTGATGAGTCAAGCGGTTCTTTCGATAAAGCAGTGCATGTCAATTGGATAGATAGTATCAGAACAAAAGCGATGGCACCTAATTTGGGAGATCAAAATGATGAAGTTTATGGAACCGATCCCGTAGAAATTGTTCCCGATTGGGTTACAATTGCTGAAGATGGTTATCTCACACTTAGATTCAGAACTATATGGAGTAATATGGGCATTACACATTTCGTAAATCTTATCCCAACTAACAATCCACAGAATCCGTATGAGGTTGAGTTTAGACATGATGCTAAAGGAGACGTGTCTGGAAGAGTAGGAGATGGGCTGGTTGCCTTCAAGCTTGATAATCTGCCTGATACAGAAGGAGAAACAGTGAAGTTGAAACTTATATATAAGTCATTTAACTCAACCAAATCTATAGAATTCGATTATAAGACTCGTGCTGCAACGGCAGCCACATCAGCAATTGCCGCCGAGAGAAGTGTAATTCCATTAGAATAAATAAACACTCATAATTTAATGATAACGTTTTCTTTTCAATTTTTCATTTAAATAGCGTAAGGTTGTACCTTTGCAAAAAGGGCAACCTTACAACACAAAATTGTAAATGTAAATAGTAAAGCTTAATAGCTAATGCTCAGACCAAAACTTTAGATGCTAAGAGACGAAAGCAGAGAACGTGAATTACTTCAGCAAATTGTGGGTGGCGACAAGAATGCGATGAAGACTTTTTATGATATCTATTCAGGGTATCTTACAGGGGTGTGTTCTCGTTACGTTTCTAATAAAGAGGATATAAAAGATATTTTACAGGAGAGTTTTCTGAATATATTCAAATCCATACATAATTTTAAATATCGGGGCATCGGATCTTTAAAAGCATGGTCGGCACGTATAGTTGTGAATGAATCTTTGAAACATATTAAGGAAAATGAAAAAATGCAGTTGACTAGTTTGCCCGACTGGGATTTACCTGATCATAATGAAATCCTTGATTCCGATTTAGAAGATATTCCAACTTCAGAAATACTGAAAATGATAAGTTCATTGCCAACCGGCTATCGCACAGTGTTTAATCTATTTGTGTTTGAGGGAAAAAGTCATAAAGAGATTGCATCGATATTGGATATTGCGGAAAACAGTTCCGCCTCGCAGTTGCACAGAGCCAAAAGCTTGCTGGTTAAAGAAATAGAGTTGTATCGGATAAATAAAAATAAGAATGAACGATAAATGGCAAGATAAACTTCGCAGCCGCATGGAGTCTCATGAGGAGTCTGCTCCTGAAGGATTGTGGGAAAGTTTGGAGCAACAAATTGTTTCCGAGAAAACTTTATTCGATTACAAAACATTTGAAAACAAAGTTTCAAAAATTACAAATTCAAAAACAACCAAACCTGTAATCAAAAAACACCGACTTTGGGGAATTGGCATTGTTGCTGCTGCAGCAGCTGTAATTCTACTGTTTTTTGTTCTTAATATTCCAAATAACAATCAAATAAATGAGTTTTTAATAAACGATAATCAAACAACTTCTGAGTTGATTGATAACAGTGTATCAGAAATCGACGAAACTGTTAAATTACCTCTTGAAGTGACAACACAAACAACTGTTTCAGGAATTAAAATAGCGAAGAATAATACTATTATTTCAGATTCAAAAACTTCAATATCAAAAAATAAAGAGAGTGTTTCCAAAGAAATTATTACTAAAAAATCTTCAATAGAATCCTCTGATGAAGAATATAAGGAGGTTGTTCCCAAAGATAGTAATCAAAAAGAGAACATGATAAAAGAAGATCTTACCGATAAGCAAAATATCTACAGAAAAAATGATCAGCTCTTAGCTTCATCAACAGGATTAAATAACCAAAAAAAATCAAGATGGCAAACAAATATTTCAATGTCAAATACTTCCTCAGGATTTTCAGAAACATACTCAGGATATGGCACCTTTGCACTTGAAGAAACTGTTGATCGACAGTATGCCTTTACCTCTCAATATACACGGGAAAGGGCTTATACGGATGTTAAGCATGATCAACCAATAACATTTGGACTCACATTGAGATATAACTTAAATGATCGATGGAGTCTGACAAGTGGTTTGACGTATTCATTTCTTTCATCTCGCCTTCGATCAGAAAGTAGTAATTATTTTTATGATGACACTCAGAAACTTCACTATTTGGGTATTCCGTTGAACGTGGCATACACCTTCTGGCAAAACAATAAAGTATTAACCTATATTTCTGCAGGTGGACTTGTAGAAAAAAATATAGCCGGCAAATTGACTTCAAATTACTATATTGATAATGAATTAGAAATGGCTACTAGTAAAAGTGTTACCTCTAGACAGTTACAATGGTCAGTTAACAGTGCAATAGGAATAGAATACCGTGTTTCTGATTTAATTGGAGTATATGCAGAACCAGGAGTAGTTTATTATTTTAATAATAGCAGTGAGTTAGAAACCATTTACAAAGACAGACCTGCTAATTTCAATCTAAGACTCGGCTTAAGACTTAATTTCAATAAATAAATTGTTCGAACTTAATATTTAAAACCAAATAATTATTTATTTCATTATTTAATAGACTTATAAAACTGTAATTCACTTCTAAGCTGATCAATCTCAGACTGAAGTGACTTCACTTTCCCAAGCATATTATGCAGTGCATCAATTCCTTCCACATTGATATTCATATCGTAATACCAGCGAATAAACTGCTCAAGGTTGGATAGCTCATCATATTCTATATAACTTTCTTCTTCTTTATCCACCACATGAATAAGTCCCACCTCATGTAACGAATCGATGAAAGATTCTTCCACTTCATAAATTCTAAGGCATTCGCTGTATAATAATCGTTTCCTATTCATGGTTTACTAATTTTTGATAATCTGGTAAATAGCTCTTTCTGTTCATCCGAAAGATTTTCGGGTAACTGTACTTTTAGTGATACATACAGATCTCCGAATTTGTTTTCTTTTTTATAAACCGGGAAGCCCTTACCTTTCAGCCTGAGCTTAGAACCCGGCTGAGTACCAGGTTTTATTGTCATTTTAACCTGTCCACTGAGTGTATTTATCATCACTTCACCGCCCAAAACAGCGGTGTACAGATCTATCGAAGCATCAGTATAAAGATCGTCACCTAGACGTTTGAAGTCTGGATCTTCCTCAATTACAAATGTGATATAAAGATCTCCGTTTAAACCATCACCTGTACTTTGCTGACCGTATCCTGTCAGCTTGATTTTCTGTCCATCGGCAACACCTGCAGGGATTGTGATGCGAACATTTTTACCATTAATGGTTAATGTTTGCTGATGCGTTTGCATTGCCTGTCGAAGTGAAAGTCGCAATTCAGCATGATAATCAGATGCTTTATGCCGATAACGTCTTCCAGAACTTCCTGCACGATGACTAAAACCACTGCCAAACATTGAATGAAAAAATTCTGAAAAGTCATCATCCGAAAAATCACCTTCTGTATAAAAAGTCTGACCACCTTGATCGCCCCAACTCTGTTGGCTTCCCCACTGTTGCTGATACTGTTTTTGAGCCTTTTCAAACTCCTCGCCGTGCTTCCAGTTCTCACCGTATTTATCATACTTTGCACGTTTCTCCGGATCGCTCAGCACTTCATTTGCCTCATTCAGCTCCTGAAATTTTTTATGAGCTTCTTTATCCTTAGGATTTAGATCGGGATGTAATTTCCTTGCGAGCTTGCGATAAGCCTTTTTAATATCCTCAGCCGATGCATTTCTGCTTACTCCCAATATTTTATAATAATCTATGTAAGCCATCTCATAAAATAATAAAATAAAACTACATAACGGTTGTTTTTGAGGAATGTCTTACCATTTTAAAAATGCCATTAAGTTCTTTTTCGGTCAAATGTCTCCATTTGCCAAGAGGTATATCCAGGTCAATATTCATTATACGATATCTTTCCAGTTCAACTACTTCATTTCCAAGATACTCGCACATACGCCTAATCTGTCTGTTAAGTCCCTGAGTAAGAGTAATTCTGAATGTAAACTTGTCAATCTGTTCTACAAAACATTTCTTGGTAACAGTGCCAAGAATAGGAACACCATTGCCCATCTTTTGGATAAAAGTTTTTGTAATGGGATACTTAACTTTCACCATATACTCCTTCTCATGGTTATTACCAGCCCGAAGTATCTTGTTCACAATATCCCCGTCACTAGTCAGCAAAATCAAACCTTGACTATCTTTGTCAAGCCTTCCGATAGGGAATATTCGTTCAGGATATTTTATAAAATCAATAATATTGTTCTTTTCTCTTCGAGTATCTGTTGTACAAACAATTCCTCTTGGTTTATTCAATACCAAGTAAACATGTTTTTTTTTCTTACCTTCAATATCGCCTCTCGGAGTGATAAGCTTGCCATTTAATCTTATCTCATCATTATATGAAACCTTACTACCCATCTCAGCAACAGCACCATTTATAGTAACACGTCTTTGCTCAATTAGTTTATCTGCTTCTCTTCGTGAACAATATCCTACTTCACTAAAATATTTATTTATACGAATCAAATTATTATTTTCCATCTGTTATTAATGCACCGTTAAATATATATACAAAGGTAACTGATAATTATTTAAGTGAAACTAACTCCACTCAAGTAATCGCCTTTCCCCCTTCAGCTCTCTGATATTCGTAGCATCCTGACTAACTTCAATCACTCCTTTGTAAGCACCCGACTCGTCTCTAAGAGCAAAATACTGAATAAGGATAAATTTTCCTCTCGACTGAATCCAAAAGTCAGCTTTTTTTCTTTTGCCTGTTTTGAAAGCTTCAATTATGTCTTCCACAACATGAACACTTTCAGGTGGATGACAATTCTGTACAGCTCTGCCAACTACAGCAGGTGAACGAGGGAAAAATCGATCCTCTGCCTTGTTGAAAAATGCTACCTTATCATTTTCATCAACAACGGTTATATCCACCGGCAGATGATTGAATATCATTAACACCTGTTCGGCACTTAGGATTCCTGTTTCAAAAAGAATCCTGCTATTCTGTATTAAATTGTCTGTTTCAATAATATTACTTTCAGCATTTAACTTTTTATGATCCTTACTCATAGGTTTCTCCGGAGCTTCAATAAAAGGAAAGGGATATTCAAAACTCTGAAGATGCATTTCCTCCCACAACTCTTTGCTGACTGTTTCTGATGCAATAGGGTAAACCACAGCATTCTCCTTATGTATCATCCTGAATACCTTGAAGAAATACTGTCCCAAAATCACCTTAAAGTCATCCCATACCGTGTCTCTATCCTCAAGTAAGCCGATTATTTTCTTAAGTGATTCGCGAATATCATCATCCAGCGACCACATAACCTTCAGCGGTCGATAATACTCCCATATTTTTTCCAGATAAGGGAAGAGTATGTTTTCCTTTTTTACGTAATGATGCTCAAAATCCCTGAATTCTCTGAATAGAGGAAGCAGTTCAACTCTCATACTTTCAAAATCATCATGTTCCCTACCGTTGTAGCTCTTAATAATTTTTTTTATCTGATTGAGTTTAAAAGCAAAAGCATCATTTTCAAGAATCATATAATATAAGAAAGATCCTTTAGCTGGCTTTTTCCATTCGTAACTATTCAGACTTTTGGTTATAACGTTAACAATCTTCTCCAGATACTCCTTAATCAGATCCGGTTTTATGCCCATTTGCAGCTGCATGTCCTCAACCCTTACAATATCATAAGGTGTAACGCTGTCAATGGTCTCTTTATATGTGTCGATTAATGTTTTAACATCATCTCCATTCATCACTCCAAGTGAGAAAGATAAAAGCTCACGGTAGCGTTTCTCTGAATATATTTGATCATCCATATTATACTAACTTGCAATTGAGAGTATAGTGTTATCCTTACATAAATAATTTTATCAGTAATCAGATTTCAATTTACTATATATTTCCAAATCTACAAAATGGTTTTCTGAAAGTAATTCGCCATCCCTCTCTATTCCTTCAAATTTAAAGTTCAGTCTCTTTGGAATATTGCTGCTTGGTGTGTTGCCAACTGCACATTTAATCTGTATTCGGTTAATATTAAGTGTTTTGAAAGCAAAGTCACAAATCATGTCTACCGATTTAGTCATAATACCCTTCTTCTGAAAACCTTCGGAAAGCCAGTACCCTATTTCGGTTTTTCTGTTTGCTTTATCCGTATCTTTAAATCCAACAATACCTGCAAACTCATCTTGATATTTTATTGCAAAAACATACTCAAAATAATCTTTATCAGTATTAACAACAGAGCTTACATACATTTCCGAATCAGTAATGCCTCTTGTTGTTTCGACGAAAGGCAGCCATTTGCCCAGGTATTCTCTCTGAGAGTCGATAGTAATAAAGATATCCTTAGCATCTGAGAGCTCCAATTGTTTTAAAACTATATTTTCATCTATTCTCAAAATCATAGGTTATAATTTTCGTTACTTGATTATTTTTTTTAATTTCTAAAATGAATTATAGCCTAATTAAATAACATCAGTTGAATGTATAAATTCATTTCATCAAATCACTTTGTAGAACTCGTCCAATCTTTTTCTTTCCGGTTCAAAAAGACTTATTACACTCATATTTATTTTTTCGAAGAATGATAAAACTATCTCAGGATTATTCCTTTTCATTATCTTCTTCCAAGTACCAATAACCTTTCCATTTAGCATTATTGTTGGAGAAAATATACCGTTTTTAGTTACCACCTTCCTTAAATGTTCAGAATCAAAAATCTCAGAACGATCTTTATAACTAACCAAAAACTCATCAAAAGGAGCCAGTAACAGAGCAGAGTCATTATACGAAGGTGGAGTTTTTATATCATTAGCCATCCAGCATTCCCTGCCATTTACCATCTCACTCACAAAAAGCGAATTATTCATCTCCAAAGCTTTTCTGCTCTCAGTAAGTGTAAGTCCCGACCACCATACAAAATCCTGTAATGTTGCAGGACCATGGCTCCTGAAAAATTTATCTGCCAAGCGCTTCAAAGCTTCATCTCTCGTAATACTTTTTCTTTTAGGAGCCCACTCTTCTAAAAGGGTAAATGTTTGTTTATTACCATCCAATCTGCCGTTCACAATAATCCCTTCGAGCTCTGCAAAACTAAGTAATACCGATAAGTTATTATCGTCAAGCTCAAATCCGGCATCCTTTAGCTTATTTCCAATCTCCTGTTTTGTAAGATGTCTGCCATCCCTCAAAAGTCTTTCGATACGAGGTAAGTAGCTGTATAAGAAAGACTCGTCTGTATTAAGCATCTTAGCATAAGATTGATAAACAGGTTTCAAACGAGGGTAAGATAGCTCATACATCCAATAAATATCCTCAGCAGTAACAAAATGCCATGTTGGTCTAAGTATATGAGTGCGAATAATCTCACCACTGTTAAGTGCATCAGTTACACTTTTATTGCAACTTACCTTTAAACGTGATCCAATTGCCCATTTCGCCAAATCCAATGCTTGTGACTGCATTGCACACATATAGCTAACCACTTCAATAGGATCTTTCAGATTATGAGTTGAAAGAAGTTGATTATATAGACGTAGGTTAAGAAGTTCTGAACTATTCATAAAATTACAAATTTACTCCGCTCATATTAGCATACCTGTCACCCGTATGAGTACCAAGGGGAATAATCGATTCTAGTCGGTCCAGTTCTTCCTGACTAAGTTCAATTCTTGTAGCTGCAATATTTTCTTCTACATACTTAACTCTTTTAGTTCCTGGAATAGGCACATGCCCTTTTGAGATGATCCATGCCAATGCAAGTTGCGAAGGTGTAATATTTTTCTCTTCAGCCACCTGTTTGATCTTTTCAAGTAGTTCAATGTTTTTGTAAAACTGTTCGTTCTGAAAACGAGGCATATAACGTCTCCAATCGCCCTCTACCAAATCTTCGGGATGTTTAATGGTGCCAGACAGAAATCCACGTCCAAGTGGAGAGTATGATATAAGTCCGATTCCCAACTCTTTCATAGTATGCAGGATGCCGAGCTCCTCAATCTGTCTCTCAAACAGGGAGTACTCCGACTGAATGGCAGTCAGTGGGAATGTGTTATGAGCTTTACGGATAGTCCCCGAACCCACTTCAGACAAGCCTATATATCTCACCTTGCCCTCTTTTACTAAGTCGGCCATAGCACCTACTGTCTCTTCGATAGGTGTGTTTGTATCTAAACGATGCAGATAGTAAAGATCAATATAATCTGTGTTCAGGTTTCGTAGCGACCGCTCCACAGCTTTTCTCAAATAGCTTTTGCTTCCGTTTACATTTCCTGTACGGTTGCCTTCATCATCCATTTCTACACCAAATTTGGTTGCAATAATATATTTATCACGATTACCTGCTACAGCCTTCGCAATCAGTCTCTCATTCTCGCCTTCGCCATACATATCGGCGGTATCCAGAAAGTTACCACCCAGTTCAAATGATCTGTGTATTGTTGCAATAGATTCTTTTTCATCCGCTTCACCATAAATACTTGATCCTTTTAGTTTCGACATTCCCATGCATCCAAGGCCAATAGTTGGTATAACGAGTCCCTGACTGCCCAATTTTACCTGCTTAATTGTTTCCATAGGTTATAATTTTTTATTTTATAACAAATTATAAAGCTGTATGTTTTTGACTATGTTATAACTAGTTGACTTCAGGAGATATTGCCAGTTAAATACTACTTTTTTACAAAACTCAACCAGCATTAATAAATTATTATCAAAGTACTTTCAACTTATATTTTACAATCTCCTCAAAATCTTTCACCTCATCTGTCTTTTTAATATCCAAACTTAAAGGGAAAAGTTTGCCAATAGCAATTGCATCATCAAACTTATTTTTAATATCATTATCTATAGGAATTTCATTAATTCCAACCCTGGTCTTTTCTGTAAAATAGAAACCCGTCTTAATGAATTTTTCCCAAATAGAAAGCCAAAAAACAGTCTTTTTTTTATTAGAAACCTTACATAGCCATGCATTACCATCCTTGTAAAACCTCCATTCATAAGCAAGTTTATATTTAGCAGTAATTATATCAATTAAAGCCTTGTAAACCTTATAAATATCTTTACCCAGTATGTCTTCCAATACTCTGTCAGTCGGCTCCACGTCAGCATCACGCAGTAGCATCGTCTCTTCTTGTTGTTTCATAATTTCTTAAGGATTTAGTTTCCAGATCTTATCAGAAAAAGGCAAATATTCAGGCAGAGCAGCCGACCCGTACCATTCGTAAATATCATAATCCAGAAGTCCGATCTCAATCGCACGGTCTGTATTCAAAATCTCATTTGCCTCTTCCAAAGAATTGATGTTATCAAGAATAAAAATGCCCCTGTAGCTGTTTTCATTCTTTCCCAAGGGACCGGCAACAATCATTTTTCCTTCATCCACCAGCCTTTTAATATTTGACATATGCCCTCTAAAACTTTCGGTGATAATAGTCTGGTCTGTAGTTTTGTTGGTACCCGTTTTAAGAATTACAAGATAAAACATTTTCATGCCAAAATCATCACCACCCAATCTATCAGCAAGCTGCTTATCGAAATTAGGATTAGTAACTATTGAATCATTTTGCAACTTGTCGGTTGTCTGACCAGACGCAAGGCTTGAAATCATTATTGATATTAGTAAAACCAAATATTTCATATTCATAATGTTTTAAATTAGTGTGTGATCCTAATAATTTTGAACAACAAGATTACGAATATTTTTTTATAATATAGTTTTTTACTTTAAACACTTTCATAGCGAGTGATATTTTCAATAATTTATTAAGAAAATCCTATAGCTTCGCTATGACTTTCCTCTCTATTTGCTCTTATCTGGTTCTTACCTCGTCCTTATAAAGTCCTTTTACAATAGATCGGGGTATGGGTTATGTCTAGATTTTGTGATTTCTATCTAAAGTTGAGATAGTATGTATTATGTATGTTGTGTGTAGTTAAAGAAATTCATTGTATATGTCTTTATAATTACCCCCAAATCTTAGACAACAATAATAATTAGAATTAAATAATTAAATTTGTTGTTATGAAGAAAAGGAAAAGTTATACTTCAGGATTTAAAACCAAGGTAGTTTTAGAGGTAATTCAAGAAAGAGAGACTGTTCAGGAAATTGGTCGCAAATATGATCTTCATCCAAGTCAGATCTCCACATGGAAGAACCAGTTTTTATCCAACGCGAGTACAGTTTTTGAAAAGGGGGTATCCAAAACTGAGGATGACAAGGAGAAAGACGCTCTTTTCAAGAAAGTTGGCCAACTCCAATTAGAGAATGATTTCTTAAAAAAAGTATTGGGAAAATAGACAAAACCGAACGAATGACTAAAGTAGACAAGACTCACAAATTAAGTGTCTCACGCCAGTGTGAACTACTAAACGTGTCTCGTTCAAGCTTCTACTATTCTCCCTGTAAGAACAACTCCTACAATGAAGAGTTGATGAAGCTTATAGATGAACAATATACAATGACTCCTTTTTACGGAGTTCCCCGAATGGCAGCTCATTTGCGTGGTCTGGGTCATAGAATCAATCCCAAGCGAATCCGTCGATTATACAGACAGATGGATTTGTATGCTATGGGGCCTAGGCCTAACACCAGTATACCACACAAGGGTAATGGGCATAGTGTTTATCCCTATTTACTTCGGGGTTATAAAGTAAACCGTCCTAATCAGGTTTGGGCTATGGATATAACCTATGTACCCATTGATGGTGGGCACATGTATTTGGTGGCAATTATAGACCTTTACAGCCGTTATATAGTGGCCTGGTCACTCTCCAATACCATGACCTCTGAATGGTGCCGAGAATGTCTTGAAACAGCAATAGACCGATACGGTGCTCCGGAGATAGTCAATACTGATCAAGGTAGTCAGTTCACAAGTCCCATTTTCATCGGGTTTACAGCTGAGTATAAAGATTTACAGCTGAGTATGGATGGTAAGGGCCGGGCAATAGACAATATATTTATAGAAAGATTCTGGCGAAACATAAAATACGAGAAAATATATCTAGAGCCATCATCCAATGGTTTGGAGTTGTATCATAAAATAAAGGATTACATGAAATTTTATAATGCTGAAAGACCTCATCAATCTCTGGAGTATAAAACGCCGGAGCAAATGTATCTTTTAGTGGCGTAGTTTCTTTACTCGCCCAATTGGGCGAGTAAAGAAACTAACTTAAATTAGTAAAGAAATTGTCTAAGAAAGGGGAGTAGTATACTTTAGGTAGTTGAATTATTTATATTTATGGTTTTAAAAGTTTAATTTAATAAACTAAGAAACCGTTTTCACGTTATTAATATTATATTTATATTAAGGTATTATATTAAAGATGGCACTATGATATTTAGGAGATTGCTTTCGGCAATTTTTATTGTTGTGTTTTTCTTTGTTTCTTGTGACAAAGAAGAAGTGTTTATAAGGGTAACTGATGTCTCTACAAATTTAAGTTCTGTTACAATAATTGAAGGTGATATGCAAATACTTGATGCTGCTGTAGTACCTACAAATGCATCTAACAAAAGACTCATTTGGAGTTCCAGTGATGAAAGTATTGTAACGGTCGATAACAATGGTATGATTAATGCCATTAAGGTGGGTAATGCAGTCATTACAGTCAGGTCAGAAGATGGTAATAAAAGTGTTATAATAAATGTGGCAGTGATTGAAAGCTGGTTGTCACTATCTCAAAATGTTATAGAATCATCAATTAAAGGAGGAACCTACAATATAAAAGTTTCTGCAAGTAACGCATGGAGTATTCATTCACAACCGCTATGGGTTTCGACATCTCTGGAGGGAGGTGAGGCTACCGGTGCTGATTCAGTTACAATAACTGTTTCTGTTTCTCAATTTACAGGCACATCTCCTGAACGTTCAGGTGAAATAATATTTAAACTTAATAATAAGGACCGTACTGATACACTTACAATCAATCAGAATAATTTACAGTTTAGCGATGGGGATTATGTAAAAGTACAGAGTTCTGTAAAAGGAAATGGTATTGATCTAGTCTTTCTTGGTGATGGTTACACAATTGAAGATGTCAGAACAGGAAAGTTCGATGACAATCTGAACGAGGCAATATATCACTTTTTCGATATCGAGCCTTTCAGAACTTACAGAGATTATTTTGATGTTTATATTGTTTATGCTTACTCTGAGGATAGTGGAATAAGTGATCATGAAACTACTAAAAACACAAAGTTCTCGGCTAAGTATGAAAGTTCGAATTCTACAAGAATGGATATAGATCACGACGTTACTTTTGAATATGCTAAGAAGGCACCTCTGAGTTCCGATCTGACAGAAACACAAATTACTGTCATCACTAACAGCTCAAGATATGCAGGAACAAACTGGTCGTATTCAGATGGTATGTCAATTTCTGTTGTTCCTGTGTCAAATCTTCAATATCCAAATGATTTCAGAGGATTGGTTCAACATGAGGCTGCAGGACATGGTTTTGGGAGACTTGCAGATGAGTATGTTGAAAATTATTCAACAATTCCGGAATCTGTGAAAGATGAACTAAGGAAATGGCAAGGATGGGGGTTCTTTAAAAATGTAGATCTTACAAATGATCTAAACACAATTTTATGGAAACATCTTATTGAGGATCCGGCTTATTCTTATGTTGGAGCTTATGAAGGAGGTTATACCTACGCAAGTGGTGTTTGGAGACCCGAAACCACAAGTTTGATGACCTATAATGTAAAGTATATTAATGCTACCGGAAGGGAATTGATAGTGAAGAAAATTAAATTACTTGCCGGCGAAACATATTCTTTTGAAGAGTTCAAACGTAATGATATCAGAGAAGCTCAGGCATTAACCAGATCTGCTCAAACTACTTTGGACAGAAGTTTGAGGCTTCTGCCGCCTATTTTGATTGAGGTTAATTAGATGATTTCAAATGGAATTTTTATTTTTGTTTTTTAATGAAGATTCGTAATTTGACAATAGCTGTATATATTTTTGTGATTTATGTGGATACTTATATTCTAATTCTAGTTTTTTGATACGTGATCTAATTGCTCCACTATTTCGACCAAAGATTTCAGATAGTTCTTTTATTGTTGCTCCTTCACAAAAAAGTGCTTCGAGTCTATCGTCATCTTCTATCATCCATGGTGTATATGCATTTGGATATAAGCTCTTTTAAATTTTTTACTGATTGGTTTAAGGCACTAACAAAGTCTTTAATAGATTCTTCAAGAATAATCACTTTGTTTATTTCACTATCTGGAGAAGAATTATTGTAATCAGTAATTTCAAGTGAATACTCATTATTTGTGTTCTGAACTATTTCAAAAGAAAAGGTTTGAGTGCTTTTCGTGAAACTATTAGAGTAAATTTCTTTCTTATTCATTAATCACTGTTTTTATATAGTAATTGTTTATTCAATGCTTCCGCTAAATTTCAAAAGTATATTTATTAAATCAACTTAAAAGATAAAAGTAGTTTTAACAATAGTTGTAATTTCTTGTTGGTTTTTTTACAAACTCAACCCTTCGGTTTTGTGCTTTGTTGGCCGGAGTATCATTAGGAGCAACAGGTTTTGTTTTGCCTGCACCCTCAGTTTACACACATGAGGTGTCGATACCAAAGTTTTTTATCAGTTCATTCTTTACAGATTCTACACTACGTTGCGACAGATCAAGGTTTTTAGCATCTTCACCATTCACATGAAACCAGTTACTCAGTGATCAGCCTGAATTATAAACAGGCAAAACCCAATCACTAAAACTACTCTTTTCATGATAATTGTTTTATTAATAAGGAGTGACTATTGTGTTTAATTTATCAAAGATAATGCAAAAAAAGTTATTATGTGGTTAAATTGTTTTGTAATATTTTCAACAGTACTTATAATTAGTAAAATGATTATACTTAAATGTTTACTGTAATATATAGCTGTGATTTTATTAAACAAAATCAGAGTTATTTAAATTGATACGGAACCTTATAAATGGGGCATTAATGAAAAATGTTTACTTTTGTTTATTCAAAACAATTGTAGAACTACACTCTTAATATATTTATGTCCAATATATCATCTGCATTATTTTCAGACACAAAACCTCATTTTCAAATTCTCAACGGATTGCGCGGTGTAGCAGCGCTAATGGTGATTTTTTATCACATTTTTGAGGCTTTTGCCACAAGTTCGATGGATCAGAAGTTTAACCATGGGTATCTTGCCGTTGATTTTTTCTTTGTATTATCGGGTTTTGTAATCGGTTATGCTTATGACGACCGATGGGGAAAGATGAGTGTTGGGAATTTCTTCCGCAGGCGTCTGATTCGTTTGCAGCCATTGGTTATAATGGGAGCTTTATTGGGATTGATTACTTTTCTTATTCAGGGAGGTGAAACGTGGGATGCTACGAAGGTACCTTTTCTGATGATTGCATTATCATTTGTGCTTCATATTTTTCTTATACCTGCACTACCCGGTAGTGGTGCTGAGGTGCGAGGTAATGGCGAGATGTTTCCGCTTAACGGACCTAGTTGGTCGCTCCTTTTTGAATATATAGGAAATATTCTTTATGCACTATTATTACGTCGCTTTTCGACAAAAGCTCTTAAGGTGGTTGTGTCACTTTCCGCTATAGGTTTGACAGTTTTTGCAGTATGTAACTTCTCAGGATTTGGCCACTTGGGAGTAGGGTGGACCCTTGCTGATAATAACTTTATTGGTGGTTTACTAAGACTGCTTTATGCATTCTCAGCCGGATTGTTAATGTCGCGTGTGTTTAAGCCAAAAAGAATAAAAGGAGCGTTTTTGATTAGTAGCTTAATTATAGTTGTATTGCTGTCAATGCCATTTATCGGAGATGATGATAAGCTTTGGATGAATGGTTTATATGATGCTATATGCACAATTATAATTTTCCCGATTCTAGTTTATATCGGTGCATCTGGTACTATTAAAAGTAAATTCTCCGAAAGACTATGTAAATTTCTTGGTGATATTTCATACCCGTTATATATGGTACACTACCCATTTATGTATCTTTTCTACTCATGGGTGTGGAAAAATGAACTGACATTTACAGAGGTTTGGCCTATGGCAATTGTATTGTTGTTTGGCAATATACTTTTAGCATGGATAATTTTGAAACTGTATGATGTTCCTGTGAGGAAATATTTGGCATTCCGCCGTGATACTGACAAACAGAAGCAAATACGTTGACAGGAGAAAGTTCCTTGTGTGAGTATGTCTCAGACATATGCTATGCTAGTTTATACATTTCAGGGTAGTAAAAGTCTTACATTATTTTATGTAATCATCATTTAACTTTTGTGTGTTAAAAGATTTCTGTTTATTTATCAATTATGCTTTAACATAAAAACTGACGAATATTCATATCAAAAATCCTTACCTGAAGCTTGTTTCAAGTAGTTGAAGATTCGAATGCTTTCGAAAAAATGTAAATTTAAGTTTGTCTTTTATCATTGTTTACGTACCTTTGCACCGCATTTTAAACAAAACTACACTTCTACTGATCTCACAAGGCATAGTAAATAAGTTTACCAATTGCCTCTCCGGAGTAGGTTTCTTTTGCAAAAGGGTCTATTTAATAGTTTTCCCATTTACATGCTGATTGAGATTTTGAGCCATTACAAATTGCATACTTTGTGTTATATACACTTTGGTGTGAAATGCACGGCATGTATAGTGATTAAATATTAAGATATGTTTTTTAAAAGAGTTGTTTTACTGGTTACGTTATTAATATTCTCATTTACAGCATTCTCTGAAGATAGTAAACAAGATGGGTTTAAGATTGGAGGTGCAATGAGGTATAATATTCTTGCTACCAACTATGAGAATGGGTGGAGCAAGTTAAATCCACAAGCAACATGGGATACATGGAGGCTTAATGTGGATGGCTCAATGAGTGGAGTCGATCTTAGTTTTGAATATCGTTTTTATCCAACTTCAGATACTCACTTTATTCATCACGGATACCTCGGATATGCTTTTTCAGATAAAGTATATATGAAAGTTGGAGTTTCTCAAGTACCTTTTGGTCTCCCTGGCTTCGCATCCCACTCATGGTGGTTTCAGATTCCATATTACTTAGGTTTGGAGGATGATTATGATATGGGGGTGAAGTTTGACATTGAAGCCACTGATAAGTTGAATTTGACTTTGGCTTATTTTAGGCAGCCTGAACCTGCTGGACCTGGATTCGATGCTTTAGCTGGAAGGTATTCGTATGATATTGTACCCGGGCAGGGTGCTTTTGTTGACAGCAATGGTGATATTGTTATGACTGATGCTACAAATCAGGAATTGAACCAAATTAATGCTCGCCTGGTGTGGCATTTTGATGAAAATTGGCATGTGGGTTTGTCTGCACAGGCTGGTGGAATTTATAACACTTCGCTCGATGAGACAGATTTATCAACGGCCATTGCAGCTCATCTTGAGGGTAACTTCGGACGATTCAATCTGAAAACTGAAGTTATACGTTATGACTATAGTGCGAAAAGTAACAACGGTGATATGCTTGATGTGGTTCAGATGGGTGGTTATGGATATCACTATGGTGGAGGAGATGGTTATACCGGAGGTGTTGCTTCAAAAGCAAATGTTTATGTTGCCGGGCTGGCATACACTTTTCCTGTAAATTGGGGACCAATAACTTCTATACAGACATATTTAGACTACTCTATGGTAGATAAGGATGTTGAAATATTTCATGATACCCATTTCCTTATTCCGGGAATGCTTATTACGGCAGGACCGTTATATACATATTTAGACTATGCACTTGGTAAGAATCAGCCCAGGCTAACAGATTCCTTTGGTAAAGGACTTGGTTCAGGCGTTGGGAATCAGGAATGGAACAGTCGATTCAATATAAATTTGGGGTATTACTTCTAAAATCAAAAAACAAATAAGTCAATAATGATTGAAAGTAACAGTGTTAAGTTGAGGGTTGAAGATCTAACCCTCATATTCGGTAAAAGAAAAAAGGAGGCACTTGAAATGCTTATGCAGGGGGCTTCTAAAGCAAAGATTTTAGAGCAAACAAAATGTGCCGTTGGTATTAATAGGGCAAGTTTTGAAGTTTATGAAGGTGAGATATTCGTGGTAATGGGTTTGTCGGGCAGTGGAAAATCTTCGTTGATTCGTTGTTTAAACAGGTTGAATGAACCTACCTCAGGAAAGGTGTTTTTCAAGGGTGAAGACATTACGGGTGAGAGCAATAATGAGCTACTTCATACCCGACGTTTTGAGATGAGTATGGTTTTTCAGAAATTTGGACTTTTGCCTCACAAAACTATTCTGGAAAACGCTGCTTTCGGTCTTGAGATCAGAGGCGATGATAAGATTGAACGTGAGAAAAAAGCGTTAGATGCACTCGAGACTGTTGGATTGAAAGGTTATGAAGATTTGTATCCATCGGCAATGTCTGGTGGAATGCAACAGCGAGTAGGACTTGCCAGAGCACTGGCTAATGATACTGAAGTGCTTTTGATGGATGAGGCTTTTTCTGCGCTTGATCCACTTATTAAGTCTGATATGCAGGATGAACTCTTGCAGATTCAGAAGAAAGTGCAAAAGACAATTGTTTTCATAACTCATGATTTGGATGAAGCCATTAAACTGGGTGATAGAATTATGATTATGAAGGACGGTATTATTGAGCAGATTGGTACTGCAGAGGAGATACTTACCAATCCGGCAAGCGATTATGTAAGTGCTTTTGTAGAGAAGGTGGATCGCAAAACAATTATTACAGCCGAGTCACTCATGTTTACAAAACCATCGATTTTACGTTTGGATAAAGATGGACCGATGAGAGCAATACGCAAAATGCGCGAGCAGGGTGTGAAATTTTTGCCAGTAGAAGACGAACAGAGAGCTTTTGTTGGATATGTATGGCTCAGAGATGTGTTGGATCTTGCTGATAATAAGGAGAAATCGCTGGATAAAGCCTTGAAGACCGAGGTGCCTAGCGTTTATAAGGAGTACACAGTAGAAGAGATGTTGCCCCTTATATCAGGTAATAACTATCCTTTAGCTGTAGTTGAAAAAGATAACGGCAGGTTATTGGGACTTGTGACCCAAACTTCGTTGATTATCGAGGCAACGCGTTTTGGAGATGAAGAGGTAAAGCATTTGATAAGAAAAGCAAACGATATTTAAAAACGGATGCTTTAAAAAACTGACTCTATGGAAAGAATAATTGATTTAGGAAAATATATTGAAATAGGAATTAATGCTTTGGAGGAAAATTTTTCGTTTCTCTGGAGTGCGATGGACGAAGGTATTACGTGGATTGTGGATAGTATTAACAGTCTTCTGCTTGGTACACCGTTTATCGTTTTTTTAATTATTGTTATACTGCTGGCATATTATGCTAAAACAGGGAACAAAATGTTTAAGAAAGAGGGTATAAAGGAAGGTATTGGACTGGTACTTTTTATTGTAATAGGTCTCTCTCTTATCTACGCTATGGGGTACTGGGAAGATGCTATGCATACTACTACGCTGGTGCTTGTTTCTACATTTATTGCTCTTGTTCTGGGTATTCCACTTGGTATATTGTCAGCTAAAAACAAAACAGCTGATGTAATAATCAAGCCTATACTTGACTTCATGCAAACTATGCCTGCTTTCGTTTACCTGATTCCGGCCATTTTCTTTTTTAGTGTTGGCAACACTCCGGGTATTGTAGCTACTGTAATATTTTCGCTACCACCTGCCGTCCGACTCACGAGCCTTGGGATAAAGAATGTTCCGGAGGATGTTGTTGAGGCAGGACGTGCTTATGGCGCAACAGGTAAGCAGATTTTACGAAAGATTGAATTGCCGCTGGCTATGCCGACTATTCTTACTGGTGTAAATCAGGCGATTTTGCTGGCTTTGTCAATGGTGGTTATAGCATCAATGGTAGGAGCCAAAGGTTTAGGAAGTATAGTGTATCAGGGAATACAGCAAAATGATGTTGCAAAAGGTTTTGAGTCTGGTCTTGGTATTGTTATTCTGGCAATTATACTCGACCGTATAACACAATCTTTTGCTAATAGGAGATAGAAATTATTTAAAACTTCATATAGGTTTAAACTGCCATTGAAGTCTGTTATAGTTTTACAGAAATATATTTAGTTGAAAAAAATTAAAGTAAATAAAAAAAAAGGATGAAAAAATTAAAGTATTATTTAAGTCTGATAGTAGCTTCCACTTTATTATTTATCTCGTGTGGAGGTAGTGCTGGAAGTGAAAATGAAGAAGTAACCATATTATACCCCAACTGGTCTGAAGGAGTAGCATTTACATATTTGGCTAAGGTGGCGTTAGAGGATAAAGGTTATGATGTGGAACTTATTAACCTCGAACCCGGTTTGATTTTTGGTGAGTTGTCTAAATCAAATTCAAAAGGTGATGTTTTCCTTGATGCTTGGCTGCCATATACGCACGAGGATTACTGGAGGGATTATGGAGATAAACTTGTCGTTTTGGGTGAATCTTTTAGCGAAGGAACTACGGGGTTGGTTGTGCCATCTTACGTTACCATAAATTCGATAGAAGAGCTTAACGCTAATCGTGACCAGTTTGACGGTGAAATTATTGGAATTGGCAGTGGAGCAGGTATTCACCGCAATACTATTAGAGCAATTGATGAGTATAGTCTTGATTATGAACAAATCTCATCGAGTGGACCAGCCATGGTTGCTGCTCTTGAAAAAGCCACAAAGAACAATGAGTGGATTGTTATTACCGGGTGGAAACCACACTATAAATGGAATAATTTTGATATTAAATACTTGGAAGATCCTAAAGACATATATCCTACCGACAAATGTACAATTGTGTCGAGAAGAGGATTTGAAGAGGACAAGCCTGAAGTGGCTGACTTCTTCAAAAAGTTTAATCTTAGTGAAGAGCAGCTTAATGGTCTGATGGCAATCATTGAAAGTGAAGGTGAAGAAGATGGAGCTGAAATGTGGTATAAGGATAACTATGAATTGGTAAATAGTTGGTTTTAAGTTGTTGTATAATATAAGTTAAACGCATAGGTCTTTTCAAGGCTTATGCGTTTTTTTTGCTCAACTTTTATTCATATTTATATTGTTCATGTACCAACTCATAATTATCCCTATGATTAATGTAGTGTTTACAGGATAGTGTTGATGATATAATACGGCAACATTTATCAATTTAAAGTTAGTTTTGGATTTATACTTTTGTTTATGTATTAATATTCAACATTATGAATTCATGCAAAACTGTTTTATAACAACTAATGATGTTTAAATCAGATTTTCAATTCCAGAGATGTGTTGATCGTTACAAGGGTTACTTCCGGGTAAGAAGATTAACCTGTAACGAGCATTTTCTGATTATGAATTTTGCCCAACTAACCGCTAGAGAAAGCCTCCGTGACATTGAAAGCAGCTTAACTTCTTTTTCATCGAAAATTTATCTCTCAGGGTTGAGAACTGCAATTGCTAAATCCACGTTGGCGGAGGCTAACGAGATACGCAATTGGAGAATTTATGCCGATTATGCCAGGTCTTAATCAAACAAGCCAGACTTTTATATGCAGATGATCCCAAATTTAGACTGGATCTTGACAATATGGTCTACGCTTTGGGCAGTACTACAATTGACCTGTGCCTAAGTCTGTTTACCAAGGAACAGGCATTCTTTGTCAACAGGTCTAAGTACAACATCAACTTTGTAACGCTTGTAAAACACAATGTTGATTCAAGTACTGGCGTACTGGATGATGTTGCCATCAGACTAACCGAATATTATTCAGTAAGGAAATACCCGGTTAAACTACGTCTTGTGACATACGAGGACTTTTCAAATGGAAAAGTTTATCATTTTCTGACCAATAGCTTTTATTGTCAAAAAGAAACTGAATATCCCTGTGAGTTTGCATACATTTAATCTTTGTTTCATAGATACTAGTCAATATTAATAATTTAAACAACATTGAAAGAAGAAAAGTTGTTGCGATTAAGAACCTGTCAACGGAATTATTATAAAGCTGCCCTAAATTGTAACATTTTACAATAAAACTTGCCTATATAATTATAATCTTTTACATTTGCCGTTTGAAAAAAATTCTGAAACAAATGTAATTTTAAATCAATGTCAACAGTAACAGATAAAATCAAGATTTTATGTGCCGATAAAAACATATCAGTCAAAGAACTGGCTGAAGGTTCAGGACTTACGGCAGAACAGGTAAATAGAATTTGTGAGAGTGAGAAGATTCCTTCACTCTCGTCTTTAATAAAAATTTCCAGGGCTTTGGGTGTCCGCCTTGGCACATTTCTCGATGATAGTGAACAGATAGGCCCTGTGGTGAATCGTGGTGAAGATAAACAACAGATGGTCACATTCACAAGTCACCAGACAAACAGCAACTCACACATCGATTTTACGTCACTTGCTGCAAGTAAAGCAGGGCGAAATATGGAGCCTTTCCTTATTAATATTCAAACAGAAAATGGTAATGAGGCACGCTCTTCTCATGAAGGTGAAGAGTTCTTGTTTGTGTTGGAAGGTTCTATTAAAGTGAATTACGGAAATGAATCATACATATTGAAACAGGGCGACAGTATTTATTATGATTCTATCGTGGATCATCTGGTTACATCGATCGATGAGAATGGTGCAAAGATTCTTGCTGTGGTATATTCTCCTGCATAAAATTTTATTATGATGACTATTAAATCTGATATAAAATTGTCTGACAGAACGTTGGGCGACTGGCTCGAATATTGGGCTAAGGAAACTCCGGATAAAGAGTATATTGTATATTCGGACCGAGATCTGCGTTTTACATGGGAGAAATTCAACGAAAGGGTTGATGATATGGCCAAAGGGTTGATATCTATAGGTGTAACACGTGGGAGTAATGTTGGTATATGGGCTCAGAATGTACCTGATTGGTTGACATTTCTGTATGCTACTTCCAAAATAGGTGCAGTGGCAGTTACTGTGAATACAAGTTATCGGCTGGAAGAGCTTGATTATCTTATGAAGGACTCGGATATGCATACTTTGTGCATGACAGATGGTATTCCAGGGAGTTATTATACTGACATAATATACGACTTGATTCCTGAGCTTAAAACAACACAAAGAGGTAAACTGAAGTCGGAACGCTATCCGGAACTAAAGAACGTGGTTTACATTGGGCAGGAGAAATACAGAGGAATGTTTAATACTGCTGAGATTTTGCTGTTAGGCAAGAATGTGGCTGATAATGAGTTTAAAAGACTTCGATCGCTTACAAATTGTCAGGATGTCGTGAATATGCAGTATACTTCAGGGACTACCGGTTTCCCAAAAGGAGTTATGCTTACTCATCATAATATTGTCAATAATGGTTATCTGACCGGGGTGCACATGAATTTTACTTCTGATGATAAGTGTTGTATATGCGTACCTTTATTTCATTGTTTCGGTGTTGTTCTGGCAACAATGTGTTGTCTGACTCATGGAAGCACGCAGATTATGATAGAGAGATTTGATCCATTGATGACTCTTGTATCAGTTCATAAAGAACGGTGTACTGTGTTGCACGGAGTGCCGACAATGTTTATTGCAATGCTTAATCATCCTATGTTTTCACTGTTTGATATGAGTACTTTGAGAACAGGTATTATGGCTGGATCACTTTGTCCTGAGGAGTTGATGAAAGAGGTTAATGAGAAAATGTATATGAACCTGACAAGTGTTTACGGTATGACAGAGACATCTCCTGGAATGACGCAGAGTAGGGTAGATGATCCTTTTGAAGTTCGATGTACAACTGTTGGTCGTGAATATGAGTTCACAGAAGTGAAAGTGCTTGATCCTGAGACAGGAAAAGAATGTCCTACTGGTGTAGTCGGAGAAATGTGTTGTCGTGGATATAATGTGATGAAAGGTTATTATAAAAACCCCAAAGCTACTGCTGAAGTTATTGATATTAACGGATATATGCACTCTGGGGATTTGGGGGTTAAGGACGAAAATGGTAATTTTAGGATAACCGGACGAATTAAAGACATTATAATTCGTGGTGGAGAAAACATATCACCAAAAGAAGTAGAGGACTATCTTTACAAAATGCCGGGTGTTAAGGATGTTCAGGTTGTTGCAGTAGCATCTAAGCGTTACGGTGAAGATGTTGGTGCTTTTATAATTCAGAGAGAAGGTTTTGATTTGAATACGCAGGATGTACGTGAATTTTGCAAAGGGCACATAGCTAAATATAAAATTCCTCGTTATGTATTTATTGTAGATGAATTCCCAATGACGGGAAGCGGTAAAATACAGAAGTATCGGTTGCGTGAAATGGCTCTGGAATTGTGTGAAAAGCAAGGAGTGGAAATATTGTAAACAGTTTACAAAAATACTATCTTTGTATCTACTAAAGTTAAATATATATTAAATTTAATATTATAGAAAGATAATGAAGAGAGTGTTTTTTGCATTTTTGCTGATTATATCTGTGGGTTGTTTATTTGCGCAAAACAGAGTAAGTAAGAGAATAATGGAGATTGGAAAGACTGATAACCGTACCATGGAACACTTGGATATTCTTACCAATAGAATTGGGGGAAGGGTTATTGGATCTGATGCTTATGAAAATGCTACAAATTGGGTGGCTGATAAACTTGAGAGTTGGGGTCTGGAGGTTGAAATTCAAGAGGTTGGTGAATTACCTGTTGGATTTAACAGGGGACCATGGTTTGGTAAGGTTTACTCTGATGAGAGTATGACACTTGATTTTGTGACCCCAAGCTATACTTCAGGAACCAAAGGCTTGCAAAGAGGGCACGTGGTTATTGAACCTAAAACAACTCGTGAGTTTGAAATGATTAAGGGTACATTAAAAGGTGCATGGGTTTTGATTGAGGGAACAAGCAATGGATTTCCAATTGACCATTCATTAACCGGTGATTCAATTAGAGCTGAAATAATTTCTAAGAATGATACTGCTGCTGCTAAAAATTTGGTTTTGGAGCCTGCACTTTTTTATAAGGAGATGAAGGAGGCAGGTATTTTAGGAATCATACAGTCGGCTCCGGTGCCACTTAGTGCTATGTATGACAGGAAGAATTTGCATAATCTTTCTTTTGATAATCTGCCAAATATACCTGATATAAAACTAAATGAGAATCAGTACAAAGCTATTAGAAGCAAGGTGGAGAAAAGGGAATATGTAGTGATGGAGTTTGATATAAGGAATTATTTTAAACCGGGACCTGTAAAATATCATAATGTTATCGGTAAGATAAAAGGAGTGAAATACCCTAATGAGTATGTGATTAGTGGATGTCACCTGGATTCTTATGATTCGGCAACCGGTGCTGTTGACTGCGGTACAGGTGTTGCTCCTAATTTGGAGATGGCTAGAATGATAATGGAAGCAGGGGGTCGTCCTGACAGGACAATTTTATTTAACTTTTATGCAGGTGAGGAGTTTGGTTTATTAGGATCCAAGTTTTGGGTAGAAAATAATAAAGAAAAACTTCCAAATATTTCAAATCATTTTAACAGGGATGGTGGTCCATTGGCAGCATCGGGACTTGTGGTTCCGGAAAACATGTACGATGATATAGTTAAGTGTACAGAAGGATTGAAAGACTATGATCCTCGTATAAAATTTGTGGTAGAGAAAAGTACAAAACCGGCAATCGAAATACCAACTGAGGCATGGGGAACAGATAATGCTTACTTTCAAAGGAATGGAGTTCCTGTAATACATTTTGTTAATACTGACCCTCTGGGTTATAATTTTAACTACAGAGAGATATGGCACACAAACAGGGATAGATTTGATCTGAGTATTCCGGAGTATATGGAATATACATCGGTTACTCAAGCTGTCACGATTTATAATATTGCTAATTTGAAAGAGTTGCTTCCGAGGGATCAGCTTTATATTCAATCTAAAAAGTAATTGATTTTTTAATACAGGATTAGAGTCGTATCTTTGCAGGGTAAAAACAAAGATTAAAAATGACTCAAACTCCAAAATGTATTAAATGCCAAAGTGCCGTAACTTATTTTGACGGTTCACTTTTTCACTGTACTGAATGTTTTCATGAGTGGACTCAGTCAGATATGGACTCTGCTGAACAGTTGACAAAAGTTATTGACAGTAACGGTAATGAGCTGATTGACGGTGATGATGTAACTGTTATCAAAGACCTGAAAGTTAAAGGCTCTTCGATGGTTGTTAAACGAGGTACACGTGCACGTGGAATAAGACTTACTGAAGATGATCCAACTCATGTTCAAGCAAGAGTTGATGGACAAACGATATTTTTGAAGACAGAATTTTTAAAGAAATAAAAAAAGCGGTTTGCAAATGCAAGCCGCTTTTTTTTATTTCAGTGGAGAATATCGGAGTCGAACCGATGACCTTTTGACTGCCAGTCAAAAAAATACGCAAATTATGCAGATAATAAAAGAGTAATAAAACACCGTAATACCATTGTATAACAACTGTTTATTTAATAGATATTATTTGTTTGTTTATAGTTATTATAGTATCTTTGTTTTGAAAATGTTTTGAAATTGTATTGAAGCTTTAAA